>Ga0316205_10000520_pt1 | contig 69387 bp, 53 predicted proteins | sample 3monthpyrite_MG_FD_204941 | JGI IMG/M metagenome (GOLD analysis project Ga0316205, IMG submission 204941) | Microbial mat bacterial communities from mineral coupon in-situ incubated in ocean water Damariscotta River, Maine, United States -... | ecosystem: Environmental > Aquatic > Marine >...
ATTATTGGTTCTGTGGGCGGTTCTTACATCAACAAAAGTAATGAGTTGTGAGAGGGTTTTAATGGGATCTGCACCGTCTGTTTTGGCCGTATTACTGCGATAAAACTGTGACAGGCTACCAAAAGTAGTTACTTCATTAACGTCCTGACGGTTACTCTTCATGCGTACTTTCTTTCTTGGGCCGCTGGCTGCTGTGAGTAAACCAGCGAGGCGCTGTCTGACTCTGACGCTGCCTTTACTGTCAGGATATAATTTAAGGTAACGCTCATAAATAGTTACCGCATGAGCGTTCTGGCCTTTGCGTTGACGTGCCAGACCAAGCAGTTCCAGCGCCTGACTGGAATATTTATGATTGCCCGCATTCACCAGTGCATTTAGATATCGAATTGCACTGGAATATTTTTCATTTTTTAAATCCGCGCGCGCTCTTTTCATTAAGCTGGTGAGTTGCTTTTCTGATAAAGAAGATGTGTTTTTGTGAATGCTGCCTTTAAATTCTTTTGGAACAGTATAAAGAATAAACTTGTTGGCTTTGGGTGGTGTTTGTATTACCCAGGCACCAGGGTATATTTTGCGGACCTTTTCAAGCGCGGAATTAGCCTGCTTACGGCTGCTATAAAATCCTATATCTAATCTTTCCCACGCAACGCCCTTGATTTTTGTTTTTTCAACGAAATAACTGCGACCTGAAAATACCTGGTTTTTGCTGAAGTTCCATTTTAAATTTTTACCCGCCGCCGATGCCAGCACAATAGAGTAGGTTCTCGACGCGGTTGCGGCATTTACGGTGCCGATTATTAAAATAGATAAAAGCAGGCACAGTAAAACGCGCAGGTATGATCGTGATGTATAAAAAGTAAAACGCGACATAAACTGTTTTCTTAACGCAATTTTTTTAAAAAATTATTTGGCATAATTTTTCTGTCATATTGAAGTTTTAGTGACATATTGTTATTACCACTCACCGCCACTCGCCCGATGTTCATTACTTTTGATACCTTCTTTTAAATGACAGCTGCCACTACAGTCTCTAACTTCACTAATGGATAAAGGGACATCGCCTGGGCCTTTATGTGAATCTGATTTATAGTCATTTGCATGGCAACCGGCACAGTCGGGTTTGTAACTGGCGAAGGGCCAGGCAATCGTCTGGTTATTGCTCCCATGACAGTTAACACACAGGGTTGCGGTCCGGTGGTCGCCGGGGTAATCCGGGGAGTCATGACGGAACAGTAGGATAGGTGTCCAGCGAGCGGTGGCATGGCAGCGCTCGCAATCCAGAGTGGTCACAAAGTGGGTAGCGCTTTTACCGGTGGCTGTAGAATCATTGTGACAGGTCATGCAAAGGCCGGTAATGTTATTGTGGTCAAAGCGCGCACCACTCCAGGTGGTAGTGTTATGACAGATATCACATTCAGCTGTGGTTTGAGTGTGGTTATTATTTTTGCCGGTTACCGTTATTCCGTTATGGCAACTTGCACAACTACCGGTCACAGATGGGTGATCGAAACCCGCACCTAGCCAGGTATTAGTGGTGTGGCAGTTGTCACACTCAGCGGTTGTTTGTATGTGTTTTGAATGTTTACCGATGGCGGTGCTGCTGGCATTGTGGCAATTACTACAGGCCTGCGTTAGATTGCTGTGATCGAAAAGCGCATTGTTCCATGAGGCGGTATTATGGCAATCATCGCATTGATCACGGGTAACAATATGCTGGGGATGTTTGCCTACGGCAGTCTCGCTATTGTGACAGGAATGACAGGTGCCAAGCACCGCTGAGTGGTCAACTTTGCCAACCCGGCTAAAGGTAATTGTGTTGTGGCAGTGTTCGCATTGTGTGGACGATTGAATATGCGAGGCAGATGTCCCCACGGCAATCACATTATCATGGCAACTGCTGCAGGTGCCACTGACATCCCCGTGATCAAATTTTGCACCTTTCCATGAACTATCGGTATGACAGTCATCGCATACATTACTGCTGGCAAAATGCTGCGGATGTTTTCCCGGTGCGCGGCTTTCATTGTGGCATAAGTTACAGTTCAAGGGCGTGCCTTTAAATTGACCGGAAAGGTGGCAGCTTGAGCAATCGATAAACGCATGCTGGCCGGTGAGGGGAAATCCGGTTGAAAAATGGTCGAATGAAGTATCGGGTGCTGCCTGTAATGCAGGTGATAAAAAAAAATATGCCAATAGAAATACAGATCGCATAAAAACAGCTTGTATACGATTTAAAATGCTCAAGGATTCTTTAGAAGTTTTATTAGCCATGTCAGATATCATTAATGCTTAATTTTGATGTCTTTAAAGCTGGTGGTGCTGTGACATTCTCCGCACTTAATTCCAAATGAGCGATTGTGAGTGTCATCACTACGGTGACAGCTGATGCAATCTTTAGAGGCTTTTAGTTTTCCTCTTGAATGAGTTTGATGGCAGTCATAACAACCGAGTTTTTTATGGGCACCATCAATTTTAAAACGGCTCGCTTTATTGTGATCGAACAGCCAGGTAAACCAGGAGTTGGGGTTATGACAGGAGTGGCAGTCAGTCCCCAGTTTTGTTTTGTGTACATCATCATCTGCATGGCAGGCATTGCATGCAGATTTGGTTTGTGAATATTCACTTGTGAGATGGCACTCTTCGCACTGGGTAGTTGCATGCATGCCAATTAACGGAAAGTGAGAAAGGTCGTGATCAAATGAAACCCCGTTACCCCAGCCTTTTTCATTGTGACAGTTGGCGCATTTTTTTCCCTGTTTACCTCTGTGAATATCATTTTTGCGGTGACAGGAATAACACTCAGGTTTGACTTTGTCATTGTAAAGATCGCCCTTATGGCACTGATTACAGGTGATCGTTTTGTGTTTGCCCAGTAATGCAAATTTTGTTTTCTTAGTATGGTTAAATATCTGTTTGGACCAGTCTTTAGATGTGTGGCAGGTATTGCACTTTTTACCGTAGCGGCCCTTATGCTCATCATCGTTTTTATGGCAGCCATAACATTTTTTAGGCAGTTCTTTTTTCATATCAGATGTAGTGTGGCAGCTATTACAAGCAGCTTTTTTGTGCTTTCCGTACAAAGGGAAATCAGTTTTTTTATTATGATTAAATGTGATTTTATTCCACTTTGTTGTGCCATGACAGGTGTTACATTTTTTGCCAAGGGTGCCGTTATGAACATCGTTTATTTTATGGCAACTGACACAGGTTTTGGTGGTATCTTTGTATTGGTTATTGATGTGGCAAACGCTACAGTTGATTTTTTTATGTGCACCCTTTAGGGCAAAATCAGTTTTATCATGATCGAATTTAGATTTCTTCCAACTGCTTTCCACATGACAGGTATGGCATTTCTTCCCCTGTTTTCCCCGGTGGACATCGGATTTTTTGTGACAGCTAATACAGGTTTTTGTGGCTTCTGAATATTTTTTATCTTTCTTGTGGCAGGAACTGCAGGCGATTTTTTTATGGGTGCCTTTTAATTTAAAATCAGTTTGCTGATGATTAAAGGTGGTGGTATTCAGGGCTACAATATTCTCGCTACGACCTTTATGTTCTGCGTGACAGTGTTTGCAATTGTTTTTTAACTGTTCTTTTAATTTTCCATGAAAACCGGATTTGTGTTTCAGGTCTTTTTTAATATCCTTGTGCGAATGACACTGCACACAGAGTGTTGCCTGTGAAATTTTATCTGAAGTGTCGTGGCATTGGTCGCATTTTTCTTCATATTTTGCATGGGCCTGGGTAACCGGCCCAGGCATAAGCAGGGTTTCCAGAGAGTCAGCGAGTGCTAATTGGGTGCTCATTATTAAAGAAATAATAAAACCCAGCTGGATTACAATTGCGTGTAATAATGCACGGCTAATTTTCATTTTAATTTAGTACAAATGCACTGCGAAAATATGGATCACCGCGGTAATTATCATCATAATAAACAGGGGCAGGTGTAAAATATGCCACAGAGAAAACAGCCGTTCATAAAGTTTAAATGCAGCCATCTGGCGCAGTGCCAGTGTGTAGTGGTTAATTGATGGTTCGACTGCTTTTTTTTGAGCGGAGTTTTTTAAAGGCTTAATGATTTTTGATTTTAAGTGTTTAGCACTAATGCCTAGATAAATCACATTTAGTAAATCGCCGATCAAATTGCTGTAAGGTTTCAGCGCTTTGGCTTCCATTTTTGTGATGTGTTCATTGAGTTTTTCGTTGTTATTGAATATTGTTAGCAGTACGGTGTGATCGTTTTGCGTATTTTGTTTAAGCTCATTTAAGCTAATGCGGGTGCCATAAAGTCCATGGTGGATATGGGTGTAAATATAGCGTCCAATCAGGCCGCTAATGGCAACCAGTAGCATGCAAAAAAGAGCGACTGTACTGTTGGTAGAGCCGAGCTGAAAGTTAGAATGAAAAAGAATCATGGTTGGCCCGAAAATGCCAAACCACATATGAACACCGAACCAGTAACGAATTGGAATCCAGCGGGTAAACAGGGCGACACGCTTACTAATCGGATAAAGTAAAAGTATCAGCATTAAGCTGCCACCAATAATGCCGAGCACATAACCGGTACCGGTTTCAGCCGTTAAGTAATTGCTCTCTCTGTGTGTCCAGCCATAAATAAGTACGCCAGATAAAGTCAGAACAAATAGGTTAGTGTAAATAATTCTGACAAACTTGAGGAGTTGTTTTTTAAATCCTGAGTTTGTGCAAGAATGTGTGCAAACGTTGGTTTGTGAGTTTTTAATATGGGAGGGGGTGGCGACCATTGGGTTAATCTCTGTAAATACCTGCTATTATGATTAGTATATTACCTAATAGATTAAATATGATTTGGGAATTAGATCACAAATAATGACGTGCTTAATGCTTACACTTGCTATACTCAGTACAATCCCTTTAAATTCAATTCGTTAGAGAGAGTCCCCCCCCATGCCGTCCGTCGTCTGGTTATATGGTTTGCCTTTGCTGCTGATCTTGATTTTTCATTTCTGGAAACGAGCAAAAAGGCATAAAAGTGCTCAAGAGGTTCATGATGAGGCGGTGGCCTCGGGTATGACTGAACCCGCGTCTATACATCCGGTGGTTAATCACGCCTTATGCCTGGGCTGCGGCACCTGCGTAAAAGCTTGCCCTGAGCGCAGTAAAAATGTGCTGGGGGTGATTAAGGGTAAGGCACACTTGATCAATCCGACCCACTGCATTGGTCATGGGGCCTGTAAAACAGCCTGTCCATTTTCTGCAATCGAGCTGGTTTTCGGAACCGAAAAACGCGGCGTGGATATTCCGCAGGTGGGCGATGACTTTCAAACCAATGTTCCCGGTATCTTTATTGCCGGTGAGTTGGGGGGGATGGGGTTAATTCGTAATGCCATTACCCAGGGTGTGAAGGCGGTCAGTTCAATTCAAAAACTCGAAGGTATTGGAAGCGGGGGTAGCCAGCTGGATCTGGTCATTGTAGGTGCCGGGCCGGCGGGGATTGGTGCATCTTTGGCGGCAATGTCCAACAAACTTAATTTTGTAACCCTGGAACAGGATTCACTGGGGGGAACGGTGTCTCATTATCCGCGGGGTAAAATTGTCATGACCGCCCCGGCTGAATTACCGATGGTGGGAAAAATGAACTTTAAGGAAACCACCAAAGAAGCGTTGATGGCGTTCTGGGAGGGGGTAGTGGAAAAGTCCGGTTTACAAATTAACGACCGGGCGCGGGTGGAAAGTATTGATGCACAGGCTAACGGCTTTGTGTTGAAAACCGCCACCGAGGAATATCATAGCAGGGCAATATTATTAGCCATTGGGCGCAGGGGAACGCCGCGTAAATTAGGAGTGCCCGGTGAAGAACAAACGAAAGTGGTGTATCGCCTGATAGATTCGCAGCAGTATCGTCATCAGCACGTACTGATTGTCGGTGGCGGGGACAGTGCACTGGAAGCTGCCTTTAGCATTGCTGATGAGCCGGGTACTACGGTCACAATTTCCTATCGTAGTGAGGCTTTTTCAAGGGCCAAGGAAAAAAATAGAATTAAGGTTGCCGAGGCTGAAAAAGCCGGAAAGCTGAATGTACTGATGAAGTCCACCGTAAAACAGATTAATAAAAAACAGGTGGTTATTAATACGGATAACGGCGAAGTGAGTATTGATAATGACGGAGTTATTGTCTGTGCGGGCGGAATTTTACCCAGTGCCTTTTTAAAGAGTAGTGGTATTAGTGTTGATACCAAGTTTGGTACGACCTAAGCTTTTTAGAGGTGCCCTTATTTTTAGAGGTGCCCTTAAGTGGGTTTATATATATTTCAAGCAATCACACAATAAAATTACCAGCTCAAAGTTTCCCCCTCAAAGGCATCAGGTTCCTGCCTTCGCAGGAGATACAGTCAAGTGGTGTACCTGTGTTAAAATGTTAACATTAACCGGTTCTATTACCCCCCAAATTAAGTTACTTATGATGCCTGTCGGTAAAACATTCTCAAAAAAATCAGTCTTTATTTTCTTTTTTTTACTATTTTCCAGTGCTGTTAGCAGTCTGCAGGCGGCAACATTGGCCGATGCCAATATTGCAGTTCGCACAAAAAATTATGTAAAGGCGGTAAAAATATTAAAACCCCTGGCGCGAAATGGTGACAAACAAGCGCAGTATCAACTGGCGGTTTTATACCGTAGCGGGCAGGGGGTAAAAAAGGATGCTAAAAAGGCCGCCTACTGGATAAAAAAATCTGCGAATCAGAAACTACCACGGGCACAATATTTACTAGGTGTCACTTATGAAAAAGGCAGCGGTGTAAAGCAGAGTAATAAAAAAGCAATTTACTGGTATTCCGCGGCGGTAAAGCAGGGGCATCGCAATGCTAAAAAGCGTTTAACAAGTCTACAGTCTAATCAGTCGGGTGCACCTCAAAGTACGGCGCTTTCCCTAAATAATATGCCGCCGCAAGAAGCGCTTTTTCTGGCGGTAAATACAAATAATATTGAAGCGGCGAAAAGGCTATTAGCCCAGGGTGTTTCTGCCAATGTCCGGGATAAATATAAACGCCCACTGATTTTCGAGGCAATATCTCAGAAAAATTCTTCGATGGTGAAGCTGTTAATAAAGCATGGCGCCAAAGTTAATGTGGTGGATAAATATAAAGATGCGCCATTGCATATTGCTGCGTCGGTGGGGAACTCGCGTATTGTAAAGGATTTAATTCGCCAGGGTGCAAAACTTAATCGTAAAGATGCAAATGGAAATACCGCCTTAATGCTGGCGGCATCGAAAGGCAATAAATCTGTTGTTAGTGTTTTATTAAAAAATAAATCGCCGCTTAAATTAAAAAATAGTAATGGTGAAACGGCTATTATTCTAGCAAATAAAGGCCGCCATAAAAGCACAGTTGATTTACTGAAAAAATATGGGGCCAGGTTGCCGGTTAGCAGTAAGACTAAATTAAGTGTTAATCAGAAAATAAAAGCAATCAAAAAAAGCGCAACTGGTGCTTATAAAAACTGGACACCTTTAATGATAGCGGTGTGGCGGGGGCAGCAGGATGTGGTGGCTTCGTTATTAAAAAAAGGTGCGAATCCGAATCAACGTGATAAAAACGGTTTAACACCTTTAATGCGTGCAGCGATGCAGGGGCATAGTGAAATAGTTAGCCGGCTAGTTCGTGCTGGTGCGAATGTTAATAAAATCGATACACTTGGCAATACGGCATTAATGTTAGCTGCAGTTCAGGGTGATGTAAAAGTATTTAAAATTTTACTCGCAGCGAGAAGTAATATTCGCATAAAAAACAAAAGTGGTAGAAGTGCCTTGTCACTATCAATTTTAAATAATCATGAAGCACTGGTTAAGCAGTTGTTACGTAAAAATGCAAAAGTAAACAACTCATTGATTGATGGTAAAAGTGATTTTATGCGGGCAGTTTCACTAATGTCATTATCCACTATTAAACAGTTGGTAGCTGCTGGTGCCAGTATAACTAGAAAAGATAAGTCCGGGCATGATGCCCTTTGGTATGCCATAGATTCAGGGGAAATTAAAACCGTAAAATATTTAATGTCCCATCATAATAATATTAAAGTGACAGATAACAGTGGCCAGACTTTGCTGCATCAGGCTGCGCTTGGGAAGAATGCAAAAATAATTTCGTTGTTAATTGATAAAGGTTTGCCGGTTGACGTCAGAGCGACGGACGGAAATACGCCGTTGATGATCGCCGCAAGTCGTCAGCAGGTGGCGGCAATTAAAATTTTTATCAATAAAAAAGCCGATGTAAATATTAAAAATAACACTGGTAATACCGCTTTGAATTTGTCAGTTATTGAAAATAAAGTGGAGTCGGTAAAATTATTACTGGCGGCGGGTGCTGATATTAATATCAGAAATAACAAACGTGAAAAGGCGATAAGCCTGGCTGAGTTAGGTGAGAATAAATTAATGATTGATTTATTAAATCAGCATAAAGAAAAAACAAAACTGTTCGGGCTGTTTTAAGTTTTAGTTTGAGTAGTACCTGTCGATTTTTATTACAGGTTATCCGGTGCCTCTAAGATAGCATGCAGGGTGGTTTACTGGGCCAGGGTGCGGAATTTTATTTTGATAATGTGTTGTTAGCCGTAAACGCTTATGTAATTGATAGCGCCTGGACGATTCCCGGTAGAGATAATATGTTTGATAATTCAACGGGAGAAAATGAGCTTTTAGGAGCGAATTTCTTTGCTGGCCAGACCGGTACTGTAAACGGCTGGATATTAATTTCGGTACTCTGCCAGAAGGTTCTGATAATGATGCTGATATTTTGTTTAGTAATGCAGATGCAACGATAAATGTTTTGGCTGTGCATTTACCGGCACCTGCGCTTTTACTTTTATCCGCTCTTATTGGTTTGAGTGGTTTTAAATGTTCTAAAACTAAATAGTATTTTGATTCATCTCTAGTAGGTATTAGCGATAGCTAACACGGAGAAGTGAGCCTATCTCATTTAAACCGCTCACTTTGCATCGTGTTTTTAATCGTCAGCTAAAGCTAACACTAAAGCTAACACTAAAGCTAACACTAACACCTACAGGGTGCTATTTTTGATTATCCGTTGCTAGCGCAGCTGCATTGTTAAATCTTTTTCAAGCAGAATACTGCTAATTTGTGCGCCGATTTTTTTAGTAAAACGCTCCAGAAAATCCGGCTGAACAGAAAAGTTCACAATGTTCTCTTCACCGATGACTTCACGGGCAACATAACTTGAGCTACCAAGTTCATCTACCAGACCAATCTCAACACTCTGGTCGCCGGTCCAGATTAAACCTTCAAACATGCCATCAACTTCTTTTAAACGATCGCCGCGGCCCTGCTTAACGGCATTGATAAACTGATTGTGTACGCTTTTAAGCAAGCTCTGTAGATGCTTAACCACAATTTTGTCCTGTGGTGCAAAAGGATCAAGCAGGGCTTTGCTTTTGCCGGCGGTTAAGGTTCTGCGCTCAACACCAAGTTTTTCCATGGCACCAACAAATCCGAAGTTATCCATGCGTACGCCGATAGAGCCGACGATGCTGGCCTGATCCGCGTATATTTTATCCGCTGCGGCGGCTACGTAATAACCACCGGATGCGCAGATGTCGCTGATGACGGCGTACATGGGCATGTCGGGATGTTTTTCTCGCAAGCGTAATATTTCATCGTAGATATAACCGGACTGCACCGGGCTACCGCCGGGGCTATTAATGCGTAAAATTACGCCGGCGGTATCCGGGTCTTTAAATGCGGCACGTAAACCGGTGACCACATTATCGGCACTGGCTTCTGCACCCGGCGCAATTACACCTTTGAGTTCAACCAGTGCCGTGTGTTTTCCGCTTGTATCACCACCTTGCATATTGGGGTTAAGCATTGCCAGAAGTGTAAACAGGTAAACAAAGGCGAGCACCTTGAAAAAGATTCCCCAACGGCGAGTACGCTTTTGTTCTTTTAGTCCTTCAGTGGCAATTGAAGTTAAAACATCCTTTTCCCAGTTATTGTCTTCACTCATTTTTCGTCCAGTGGTTAATTTTTAAGTTGCGTTATTTTGAATCAGTTTAGTAAAGTGGGCAAGTTTTTCCCAGTTTATAAATCGTAGGAGCCAGCTTTAGCTGTCTCCTTCAAGTTGTATAGGTAGGATGTTAGATGTTTTGTAAAAATAAATCTAACTGATTGATATGATGGATGCAGCCAATCGGTTGATGTTTCATTAAGCGTTCCTGCGGGTGCACCCCGTAGGTTACGCCGAGGCAATCCATTCTGGCATTGGTGGCCATCTCCATATCGTATTCCGTGTCGCCAATCATCAGGGCGTCTTTCACATCCATGCCCAGTTGTTGCAAAATCTCTTCGAGCATTAACGGGTGGGGTTTGGAAAATGTTTCCGAGGCACAGCGAGTCGTGTGAAAGCGTGGCCCGAGGCCGGTGATGTCCAGCACCTGATCCAGTCCCTGGCGGCCTTTACCGGTGGCAACCGCCAGCCAGTAACCCTGTTGTTCCAACGTCTCTAACGTCGCTTCGGCACCGTCGAATAAAACCGAAGAGGTTTTGTTTTCATGCATGTACTGGTGACGGTAAACGTCAGACATTTTTATTATCTGTTTGTCGTTAACCGATGGATGCAGTTGCTGAATGGCTTCACGTAAACCTAAACCAATGACATCTTTAAGTTCATTATCGCTGCGATCTTCTTCACCTAAAACCTGTTCGCCGGCTTTGCGTAAACAGTCAACAATGCGCGCGACGGAATCCATAATGGTGCCGTCCCAGTCGAAGATTAATAATTTATAAGGCAGTGTTTTTGTCATTATTTATAGGCTATAGGTAGGAGCAATCTTCTGATCGCGATCAGGAATACTCATCAAATATTGTTTGCCACTCGTTTTCCAGGGGAGCGCAAATATTATAATTTTGATCCCCGGACTGTGACTTGAGAGAAAAGCTTAATTTATACGCATGTAAGAACATACGCTTGAAGCCGCGTTTTTTTAAGTCGTTATTTATTTCACTATTGCCGTATTTTTTATCACCAGCAATCGGGTAACCCGCGGCCTGCGCATGTACGCGAATTTGATGAGTGCGGCCGGTAAATATTTTTATTTCCATCAGGCTTAAAGCATCGTGGTATTCAAGGGGCATAAATAAACTGCGGGCATCTTTACCCTCGGGGTTCACTTCCACCATGCGCTCACCGCCGCGAATGGTGTTTTTAAGCAGTGGCAGGTCGATGTTTTTTTCCGCACCCTGCCAGCGCCCGACCACCACCGCCCGGTAAATTTTATCCATGCGGTGCGCTTCGTCACGAAAGCTCTGGTGTAATTTATTCAGCGCATCTTTAGATTTGGCAATGACCAGACAGCCGGAGGTCTCCCGATCGAGGCGGTGCACCAGTTCCAGCATTTCGTCATCCGGGCGCGCCTGGCGGAGCATTTCAATGATGCCAAATTTTAGTTTGCTGCCACTGTGTACCGCAATACCCGTGGGTTTATTTAGCACCAGTAACTGGGAATCTTCAAAAATCACCGACTGGCTTACCCGATCAACCAGGTGCTGCGGAGCCTTGCTGTCATCCTTTTCTGTCATGCGCACCGGGGGGATGCGTACCATATCGCCGATCTGTAAACGGTAATCTGCCTTTTTGCGGCCCTTGTTTACGCGCACCTGCCCACTGCGCAGCAGCTTGTAGATACGACTTTTGGGGACACCTTTGAGTTTACTGAGCAGGAAGTTGTCGAGGCGTTGTTGTTCATTGCGGGGGCTTATTTCCAGTAACTGGACCCCGTGTTGTGCTAATTCAGACATGCGGCGAATGATATCAGAATATTTTAGCTGGGGGTGATTTGTAGAGTATGAATTGTCAGCTAAACTATCAATGTAATGCAGTTTATTTTGACAGTCGGCCTGTAAGTCCTTGACCTGCTTGCCACAATTTGCAAAACTATGTTGATTCCGGGAAAGGTGTTTTTTTATTCTGGCTATAAAATCAATGACTTACAGAAGTTGATTGGGTAAATCAGAATTATAATTTACGGAATATTCATCTGAAATAGATGAATTAAACAGAATCCGGGTTTATGCGTAGTTATAAACCCACACCGGCTTGACTGGTGAGACCGGTTAGATAGAGCCTTTAAAATCTATCACTAACTAATTAATAATTAATGAATTTCACTCTGAATCTTAACTTAAAAGCAATGCTGAACAACAACCCGGAAGCCCAGATAAGTGTGGCGCTGATGGATGAGTGGCTTGCGGCTGTTTATTTGTTTTTTATGGGCGGTACTTTTACCGCTCGCAAGCAACAGCCCGCCTGTGTAATGTCTTCGCTAGCTAGCGGTTTATCCCCTTCAGAGTGTCAATCTAACTCAGGTTTACATTCCAATGAAACGAATTTTAATCAACGCTCTCCAGAAAGAGGAGACGCGCGTTGCGATGGTCGATGGCCAGCAACTTTACGATCTGGATATCGAAGTATCCTCACGCGAGCAAAAGAAAGCCAGCATTTACAAGGGTACCATCACCCGAGTTGAGCCTAGCCTGGAAGCGGCTTTTGTAAACTATGGGGCTGATCGTCATGGCTTTTTGCCCTTCAAAGAAATTTCCCGTACTTATTTTACCGACGAAGCGCGTAATGCCTCTGGCCGCCCTGATATCCGCACAGCGGTTAAAGAAGGCCAGCAGGTTATTGTGCAGGTGGATAAAGAAGAGCGCGGTAATAAAGGTGCGGCGCTAACTACCTTTATTTCACTGGCTGGGCGTTATCTGGTATTAATGCCGAATAATCCCCGTGCAGGTGGTGTCTCGCGCCGCATTGAAGGCGATGATCGCAAAGAAATTCGCGATGCCATGAGTGGATTAGACATTCCACAGGGCATGGGCTTAATTGTGCGCACTGCAGGTGTCGGTCGCGCCACTGAAGAGCTTCAGTGGGATATGGATTATCAGGTGCAGGTGTGGAGCGCGATTGAAAAAGCCGCGGCCAATAAATCAGCACCGTTTCTGATTTATCAGGAAAGTAACGTTATTATTCGCGCGCTGCGCGATTACTTCCGTGAAGATATCGGTGAGATTTTAATCGATAGTCCGGAAGTTTATAAAACCGCTGAAGATTTTGTTAAACAGGTTATGCCTAACAGCCAGCGAAAGTTAAAGCTGTATCAGGATGATATTCCGATGTTCAATCGTTATCAGATTGAAGGTCAGATTGAGTCCGCATTCCAGCGTGAAGTGACCCTGCCCTCCGGCGGTTCCATTGTAGTTGATTTAACCGAAGCCTTAATTTCAATTGATATCAACTCCGCCCGTGCAACCAAGGGCGGCGACATTGAAGAAACCGCAACCAATACCAACCTTGAAGCCGCAGATGAAATTGCCCGCCAGTTACGGCTACGTGATCTAGGTGGTTTAGTGGTTATTGATTTTATCGATATGATGGCCAATAAAAATCAGCGGGCGGTAGAAAACCGTTTACGCGATGCCTTAAAAATGGATCGTGCACGGGTGCAGATTGGTCGCATTTCTCGCTTTGGGTTACTGGAAATGTCGCGTCAGCGATTACGTCCATCGTTGGGTGAAGCCACACAGAAAGTCTGTCCACAATGTAATGGCTATGGCACGATTCGTAATATTGAATCATTGTCATTATCTTTATTGCGCATTGCAGAAGAGGAGTCACTGAAAGAGCATACCGGTCGTGTGATTATTCAGGTGCCGGTAGAAGTGGCAACCTATATCTTTAATGAAAAACGTAAAGATTTAATTGAAATAGAAAATCGCACCGGCGTAGAAATTTCATTTATTGCAGACAAAAACATGCTACTTCCGCACTATGAAGTGAGTCGTTTGCGTAATTCTGAAACTACCAGCGTTGAAGGTAAGGTCTCTTACCAGTTAGCCAGTGATAACGAAGAAGTTTATGTGCCGGATCGTGATAAAGCAAATGCGGTGGAGGGTGAAAAAGCGGCGGTTCAGTCAGTAACCCCAGCACAGCCCGCACCGGTTGTTGAGAAAAAAGTCGACAAGCCAGAGGGCTTAGGCTTAATTGCAAAAACGCTGAAAGCCCTGTTTGGTGGTGATGAGTCTGCGGATAAACCTGAAAAGTCTGTACAGGGCAAGCAGCAGGGTAATCGTAATCGCAATAATGATCGAAATCGAAATAGCCAAAACCGTAATCGTCGTGCTGGTCGTGATGGCAATCGTAATGAAGGCCGTAATGACAATCGCAGCGAAAACAAAGGCCGCACCCAAAAGCCGGGTAATAAACAGCAGCAGCCGAAACAGCCGCGTCAGCAGAATAAAAATCAAACTCAAGCTCAAACTCAGGACAATAGAAACAAGCCTAAGCGTGATGAACAACCATCTGCAAAATCTGAAAATGAGTTAACGAATCAGAATGCGGTTGCGCAAAATGAAGCGGCTAATAATGATCAGCAGGATGGACGAAATGAAGCTGCACGTCGTGGAAATCGTCGTGGTCGTGGTCGCCGTCGCGGAACTAATCGTAATGATGGCCGCCAACAGCAGGATGGACAACAACAAGGTTCAGATCAGAATGTAGCGCAGGACTCTTCTCAGAGTTCAGGTCAGGCTTCAAACCAGAGTTCGAATCAGACTTCTGGCCAGGCTTCTGGCCAGGAAAGTAAAGCGCCGACTGAAAAGTCTCAGAGTGTTAATAAGCCTGAGCAGCACCAGAATATTCAGCAGGCAAATAAACCTGAAACCGCGCCGGTTAGTGCGGCTTCTGATAAACCGAAAAATGCTTCAGCTGCACGAAAAGAGCCGGTGGCTGCTCGTGATAAAACTGAAGTTAAGCCTGAAATTAAATCCGAGGCTAAACCTGACGTAAAGCCCCAGGATACACAAATCCAGGATACGAAGCCCCAGGATACGAAGTCCCAGGATACGAAGTCCCAGGATACGAAGTCCCAGGATACGAAGTCCCAGGATACGAAACCGGCGGTGAAATCTTCAGAGGCTCGACCAGAAAAAGCGCCAGCTGCGCAGCAACAAACCCACAAACCGGTTCAGCAACAAGTTTCAAAGTCATCTGTTGAATCCGAATCGTCTAATAGTCAGGCTAAACCTGCGCCTAAGCCTCAACAGCCCAAGCCTCAACAGCCCAAGCCTCAACAGCCTAAGGCACCGCAAGCAGCACCTGCTTCTACTCCCGCACGGGCACCCAGTTCAACATCCGGGTCTGCACCCAAACCGTGGGAGTTTAAGGGGGAATCTGCGGCGCCGTCCAAACCAGCAGCGGCAAAACCAGCTGAGTCTAAGCCAACTGAGTCTAAGTCGGCAGCGCAAAAGCCAGTGACAAAGCCTGAATCTAAACCTCAGCAGGCAAAGCCCTCTCAACCGGTTAAAGCAGTACCCGTAAAAAGTGCAGATGCAAAACCTGTCACTACTAAACCGGCTGATTCAAAACCGGCGGAAAAATCTGAGCGTAAGCCCTGGGAATTTTAGCAAAAATTTAAACCTGGGCTGTAAGTTTAAAATTTAGCTGGTCAGTTATCTCATTAAATCAAAGATGAGGTTTCCCTGACTAGCTAATTCAATGGTTGCTTCAGAGTGAGTGCCTGTTTTTAATGTCTTGCAGCAATCCTTTCGATGCATCCTCAATTAAATCCAGCACATGTTCAAATCCCAGATCACCACCATAGTAGGGATCTGGCACTTCAGTTTCAGAAAAATGTTCGGCAAAATTAAGAAACATAAACAGGTTATCCACCGAGTCATCCGCCGACCCATTTGTCGACCCATCCGCCAACTCAGTGGCAACAGCATGCAGATCAGAAAAATTGCTGTCGTCCATCGCCAGCACGTAATCGAATTTAGTAAAGTCACTGTTTTCAACTTTACGCCCACGCAAAGCACTTAAATTAATACCGCGTTTTTTTGCTGCTGCCTGAGCGCGGTTATCCGGGGGAGAACCAATGTGGTATGCGTGAGTGCCAGCAGAATCAGTTTTGATTTTATCCGCGAGCCCGGCCTCTTCAACAATGTGCTGAAAGTAACCTTCAGCGGTGGGGGATCTGCAAATATTTCCCATGCAGACAAATAACACTTTAACCATTTTATTGCTCCTGACTTTGTTGCAAAGCATTGTATAATAATCGCGGTAAAATACCTTAACTATTACGCACCCATATGCACACAAAGACACTATGCTGAAAATTTATAACACCTATACCAATAAAAAAGAAGAATTCAAACCGATAGAGCCTAATAAAGTGCGTATGTATGTATGTGGTATGACCGTTTATGACCTGTGTCATTTAGGGCATGCGCGGGTGCTGGTGGTGTTTGATATGGTGACCCGTTATTTCAAATCTCAGGGTTACGATGTGACTTATGTGCGAAATGTAACCGATATTGACGATAAAATAATTGCCCGCGCCAATGAAAATGGTGAAGACTTTAACGACCTCACGAATCGTTTTATTGATGCCATGCATGAAGATTCTGCGGCCTTAGGTGTGTTACCACCGGATGAAGAGCCACGGGCTACTGCATCGATGGATGACATTATTAAAATGATTGTCACCTTAATCGAAAAAGGCTATGCCTATGCGGCGAGCAATGGTGATGTTTATTATGATGTCAGCAAGTTTGAAAATTACGGAAAATTATCCGGCAAAAAAACCGAAGACCTGCGCGCCGGTGAACGGGTTGCGGTGGATGAAAATAAAGAAGATCCATTGGATTTCGTTTTGTGGAAAGCGGCAAAACCAGATGAACCTTTCTGGGATTCACCCTGGGGTAAAGGTCGCCCGGGCTGGCATATTGAATGCTCGGCGATGTCTAAATGCTGTTTAGGCAATACCTTTGATATCCACGGCGGCGGACAGGATTTACAGTTTCCTCATCACGAAAATGAAATTGCCCAAAGTGAAGCAGCCAACGGCGAAACGTTTGTTAACCTGTGGATGCACAATGGTTTTGTCAGAATTGACGATGAAAAAATGTCCAAGTCACTGGGCAACTTTTTTACTATCCGGGAAATTTTGGAACGCTACCGTGCAGAAGACGTGCGCTATTTTATTTTGGCCAGCCATTATCGCAGTCCGTTAAATTATGCAGATACCATGCTCGATAGTGCGGGTGCCGCATTAAGTCGTTTATACACCGCATTGCGCGATATTCAAATCACCGAAATGAACGACGATTCAAAAGAATATGTGCAGCGTTTTGAAACCGCGATGAATGAAGATTTTAATACTGCGGAAGCCATGCCGGTATTATTTGATCTGGCCACACAAATTAATAAATTAAAAGAATCAGACCCAGTTAAAGCATCGTCTTTGGCGGCTACGTTAAAATATCTGGGTGATATTCTGGGTTTGTTACAGGATGACCCACAGCATTATCTAAAAAGTGGTGGTAGTTCAGAGGGTTTGAATGACACTGAAATTGATACATTAATACAACAACGCGCACAGGCGAAAGCCGATAAAAACTGGGGTGAAGCAGATCGCTTACGTGATGAGCTAAAAGCGCAGGGAATTGAACTGGAAGATAAGGGTGGAGAGACTAGTTGGCGTCGGGCTTAAAATTGAGGTTGCTATCAAACCTTATAAAAAGCTTGAGCTGGAAGCTAATTCGCTGATTTAAAATATGGAACATATCAACAATAAAAATTCTCTGGGTGAAGGTTATTTACTCCACTGGTATGAAATTAAAAAAATATTAGGCCGTGGTGGTTTTGGTATTACCTATCTGGCGCATGATAATAATTTAAGTCGTGATGTTGCGATTAAAGAATTTATGCCGGAGGATTTTGCGAGCAGAGAATCCAACAGTACGGTGCATCCGAAAAATGCTGGGCAGAAAGAACTTTATGACTGGGGTCTGCAACGCTTTGTTGATGAAGCCCGCACGCTGGCAAAATTTAATCATCCCAATATTGTACGCGTACTGAGTGTATTTGAAGAAAATAACACCGCTTATATGGTGATGGAATATGCCCAGGGGAAAGACCTGTCGAGCATATATAAAAGCTCCCATAGAGATACCCTGGGAATGACTGAAGATGAGCTGCTGGATATATTCATTCCGATTATGGATGGCCTGGCGCTGGTGCACAATGCGGGGTTTATTCACCGGGATATCAAGCCGGCCAATATATATATCTGCGATCATAATTCACCGTTGCTGCTCGACTTTGGCTCGGCTCGCCAGTCAATCAGTGGAAAAACCAAAGCCTTAACCAGTCTGGTGACGTATGGTTATGCGCCATTTGAACAATACAATGAAGGTGCGGGTAAACAGGGTCCATGGACAGATATCTATTCTCTGGGTGCAAGTTTGTATACCGGTATTACTGGCAAGAAACCCGTCGATGCGATGGCACGAGGCGGAAGTTTTCTTGATAAGGGCATAGATTGTTATGAGCCCGTTTCAATCATTGCCAAAGGGCGGTATTCAGAACAGTTTCTGCTGGCTGTTGACAGGGCCTTGATGTTTAAAGTTGAGGACAGGCCGCAAAATAGTTTGCAGTGTGCTGACATGTTGCTCGGTAAAATTGCAGCACCACCTTTGCCGGAAAATATGCTGGCATTTCTGGATGATGATTCAACTATTGTACGCCCTAGAGGAAATACAGGGCCCAATAGTGGCCAGCGTAAACAGGCTTTAAGCGGATCCCAAAGAGTAACCCAAGGAGGCGTTCAGGGAGGCGTTCAGGGAGGAACCCAGAGTGGAACCCATGGTCTGGTCGATGCTCAGGGGCGACGTAATTCTGCCAGAACCGACAACCGAATTAACGACACGGGAAACACTCAAAACACGACCGGCAAGCTTCAGGCAACTGCAGATAATTCAATAAAAATCTGGGTGATGTTTACGGTTGTGGCACTGCTTGCGCTGCTGTTACTGATTAGTTTTGGTGATGTTTTTAATGACGCATCTGATTCTGTGAGTGCTAAAACTAAACCGGCAAAACCGTCAGAAAACGCTACACAAACAGAAGTTAAAGATAAAAAAACACAACAACAGACACAAATTGCTCAGCTATTTAATTCTGCCGAGCAAGCGCTTGTTTCGGGCAATTATGTAACCCCCAGTGGTAAAAGTGCCTATGATTTTTATCAGCGAATATTGAAACTGCAAAACAATAATGCATCTGCAAAGCAGGGGCTGATTAATATTGAAAAGGACTTACTTAATCTGGCGAGCTCAGCTTATTTTGAAAAACAATATGCACTCGCACGGGATTATTTACAGCAGTTGAAGAAAGTTAATCCTGAATCAAACAGAGCAAAATCGTTATTGACGCGTTTAAATTCAGAACAAAATCAGCAGGCTAAAGTTTTCGGCTGGTTATCGGATGCGGAAACATATTTTAAAAACAAACGTTATACAAGTCCGCAAAATAAAAATGCCTATGCGCTGTATAGTAAAGTATTAGCACGTCAGCCTGAAAATGTTCAGGCACAGAATGGCGTGAACAAAATACAGAAACATTATGTTGATTTATTTGAAAAAAATCTTTCGGCATCCCGGTTGAGTCAGGCGGAGCGAGAGCTAAAAATAATTAAAAAAATTGGTGTAACACCGCAAGTTATTCGTAGCATGCAAAAACGCCTTAATGCAAAGCAGAAGAAGAGCAAGCCATCAGTCAAAAAAGCAACCAACAAAAAAACACAGACTAAAAAGCTCAACATTGAACAGGTGGGACAGAAAATATCCGAGTTCAAATCGGCAATTCAGAGCGGTAATAAGGATGCGCTGAAACAGCTTAGTGATTATTCTCCGGGAAGAGAGCGTTTTGTTAATCAGCTGCTGGTGAAATATCAGAGTATAACGGTGAAGGTTTCCAGATTGCAGTTAATCGGCAGTAAAAATATTGCAAAAGCGCATATTGAGTTAACTGAGCTAATCGATGTTAACAGTAAAACCGTGGCGGCGGGTGACTGGGGGCAATTTGATATCACCCTGAGCTTTAACACAAACAATCAGTTAAAAATACGCTGGTAATTATTTATAATACAGAAATAGCAATACCTGTGAACTTCATCACTCTAATTGGCTGAGCGCTATTGACGATTTCAGGTGTATCGCTTACCATCTGCCGAGTAATCAAGTGTGTGAAATCTGTTTCGGTTTAATGTAAAACGGATTGAAAGGAAGTAACACAATTAACTCAGCAGGATGATAAAGTGATTAAACCAATTCTTAAAAAAGCCATTGTGCTTTTTATTTGCCACGCGCTGGCATTTTCCCCATTACTACAGGCCGCACAACTTTCCCTGCCTTCGGGTGATTTAACACCCCCAGAAATTACCCAGCCAAAATACATCGATAAAGTAGGTAAGGGTGAGCCCCATAAAATTAGTGTGGTGGTCACCGATAATGTTGCGGTTAAGCAGGTGATGTTGTTCTATCGGGTCATTGGTACTGAACGTTATCAACGTTTACGTATGCAAAACACGGCAAAAACCAATACCTATTATGCCATTATCCATGCCAATAAAATTAAGAAACCGGGCATCGAATATTACATTCAAGCCTTAGATACGGCGGGTAATAGTCTGTTACACGGTTATGCTTTTTCTCCGCTTAGTGTCAAAACCATTGGTGACAACGCGATCGCGGCCAATACTAAAAACACAACAGCAAAGTCTGATGATGACGACAGTATCTTCACCAATAAATGGTTCTGGATTGGCTTAGGCGTACTGGTTGCCGGTGCTGCAGCGGGTGGTGGAGGCGGCGGTGGTGGCGAGCCCACGGATACCGGTTCTACGGTTGTAGTCTCTGCACCTCTTCCCTAAGCTGCCCAAAAATAGGCTGCCCAAAAATATTTAATGTGAGGTCTTTACACGTTAACAGATAAAACAAAAAATACAGTCATTCCGGTATGCTTTTGAGCCGGAACCCAGTGACTTTTAATCGATTAAGTCTCTGAGTTCCCGCCACATGTATACTGCGATATCGACATCTTTGATTTTTGTTTCTTTTTTTCGTGCAAAGCACTCATCGTATAATTTTAACCATAAATTAATAATAAAATTAATTTACAGGATGTAATGTATGTATTGCTTAGCATTTTTTCTTAAAAAACTTTCGTCGATTTTTATCATTAGCTTGCTCAGTTTAACGATGCTTGCCTGTGAATCTGGCAATTCAAATGTGGGCACCACACCGACAGATGACAAAGGCGGCGTCTCGTTACCCCGCGAGCTAAAAACCACCTTGCTAATAGATGGCACTCTCAACGCTTATATAACAGTGGACAAAAGTGCTCGACAGAAGATGAGCATTAATGGCGACAATGCGGGTATTAGCCTGAACGGCTTAACGGAAGGAATGCATACCTTTGTTATTGAATTTGAATATATCGTCACCGCCAACCCCGGCACCCCGGTAAAACTCGCGCAGGTATCCCGCGAAATAAATGTTGGCGCGGGCAGCAATACGTTAAGTATTGAAGAAACGGATTATGACACCAGTTATGATGATGATAACGACGGGCGCTCAAATATAATTGAGCTGGCCGCGGGTGAAAATCCGTTTGCGGGTTATGTTATTAGTAATATCAGCGGTAACACCACAGAAGATCAGGACACGGCGAGTTTTAATATTGTACTCACCAGCGCGCCAACGGCTGATGTCAGCATTGATATCAGTAGTTCAGATACCAATGAAGGAACAGTAGACAAAGACAACATCACTTTTACCACCGCAAACTGGGATGAACCACAAGCACTTATCGTCACCGGTGTTGATGATGATGTGATTGATGGCAATGTTAATTACAGCATTGAAATCTCTGCAATGGTTTCTACAGATGCAAATTACAATGGTGAAAACCCCGCGGACGTAAGTGTAACCAATGTCGATAACGACAGCTCCGGTTTTAACATCAGCCCCATTAATCGCAGCACCAATGAAAGTGGTACAACCGCCAGCTTTACCGCACGTTTAAATACACAGCCGACGGATGATGTGGTGATTGACCTGAACAGCTCAAATACGGGTGAAGGTAACATCGATAAATCCAGTCTAACTTTCACATTGCAAAACTGGAGCACTCCGCAAACGGTTACGGTAACGGGCGTGGATGACAATGTACTGGATGGAAATCAAAGTTACACAATCGATTTTAGTGCTGCGGTGTCCAATGACGGTAACTACAACAATCTGGTTGCTGACAGTGTCAGCGTATTAAATTTAGATAACGAAGGCGCGCTTAGCGTTAGTCTAGACCCCAAGACCAGCAGCATAAGTGAAACGGCTGGCGTAGCGGTGATAACCGCGACCATGAGTAACGCATCCAATCAGGATGTGATTGTTAATTTGAGTTACCGGGGAAGCGCGAGTGCGGCGGATTACACGCGAGTGAACTCTATTACTATACCGGGTGATGGTCAGACGACGAGTGCGTCCATTGAAATAGCAGCAACAGCCGATACCATTCATGAAATAGATGAAACCCTTATTATTGATATTAGCTCGGTGATCAACGCGTTGGAATCGGGTGCGCAAAGTGTGTCGGTTACGATTGCGGATGATGATCAGGAGCCGATAGTGACATTAGGTCTCGGTTCATCATCATCACTTTCAGAATCCGTGGGCAGTGTGAATTTAACGGCGAGTATTAATACTGAATCGTCCCGTGATGTGGTTGTGAATTTAATTTATACCGGTACGGCAACAGCCGGTGATGACTATACAAAAGTAGACAGTATTACCATTCCTGCCATGGCAACATTTTCACAGGTTGCCTTTAACATTACTCAAGACACGATTGATGAGCCGCCTGAAGGCGTTACGATTGAGGTAGGCACGGTTACAAATGGTGTAGAAATTGTCGCCCAGCAGGTAGATATTAATATTGCGGACGATGATGATCCGTCTGTGATTAGCTTTTCTTCGGCCAGTCAAACGGTGGCAGAAACCGTAGGTGGTGTAACAGTCAGTGCGTCACTGAATACGGTGAGTGCCTTTGATATTACCGTTCCCTATACAGTCGCCGGTAGTGCCGGTAGTACTGATCATAATTTGGTAAATGGAAGTATAAATATTCCTGCAGGGCAAACCACAGACGCCACTAATTTTACTATTCAAAATGACACTTTAGTTGAGAGTGCTGAAGACATTGTTATCACGATGGGAACACCCGTTAATGCAACTCAGGGAGCAACTAATACCCACACAGTATCTATAACGGATAATGATTACAACATTGGTGGCTCCTCTAGCGGTGTTGGCAGTCTTGGTCTGGTGTTGCAGAAAAATGCTGTGGATGATCTTGATATTAATGGCGACGGTGTTTTTGTATTCGCGAATGGCCTGGATGATGGTAGCGCTTACGAGATCACCATTAAATCACATCCAGCGGGCCGAACCTGTGCGCTTTCTAATGCAACAGGCACGGTAAATAATGCCAATATCACGAATGTTTCAGTCGTGTGTTTTACCACTAATATTTTGTCAGCTATGCCTCAATCTACCTCGGTTAAACTGGACTGGAATAAAACCGGTGGGGCTGTTTACAATATTTACTATTCAACCGATAAGGGCTTTGACCCTAAAAACTACGCAAGTTACAACAACAGCGGAGTGTTAAGTAATATTGCTTCGCCCCCTCGAACGCTGACGGGGTTAAAAAATGGACTGAAGTATTATTTTGTACTGGAAGCCGTTTATTTTAATACCCTGATCTATTCAGCTGAAAAAAGTAGTCGACCCGATGAATGGCAATTTAATGGCAATGTAAGTGTCATTGAGTTGGCAGCAGGTGGAACACGATACCTCGGGGGTAATTTCACCAGTGTGGGCGTTTACACTGGAAAAGCTGCACCGGTTGATATTACAACAGGCAAACTGACGACGGGGAGTTTTCCCTCGGTAGAGGGTAGCGGTAATGTAAAAGTAATAGAGCCCGATGGTCAGGGTGGCTGGTATGTTGGAGGCAGCTTTGCCACCAGTGCTAAAGATAATATCGATGGAGTCGCACATAATGGCCTGGCGCATTTTCTGGCTGATGGTTCGGTAGATCCCAATTTCCCTGACATAGCTGTAGGCGGAGCTGTTAACGCGATAGCAGTAGATAATGGTACGGTTTATATTGGTGGAACGTTTAGTGGTGTTGGTGGAGTAACAACGCGAAATTTGGCTGCTATCACTACAGATGGAGTCGTTATTGATTGGGCACCGGTGGTTAACAGTGTTGTTAATTCACTGGCAATAAGTGGAGATAAACTTTATGTGGGGGGGTTATTTAGCAGCATTGATGGTATTAGCCGTGGACGCCTGGCCGCCTTTTATACCCAGGCAGCCGCAAGCAGTTTAAAGGGGACCTTGCTTATTGCCTGGAATCCATCTGCAAATAGCGATGTATTTGCGATTGCAATAGGTGGTAGTAATCTTTACTTTGGTGGGCGCTTTACGGGTGTGATTGATGCTGCGACTGCGACAACGACATTACGTAATCGTCTGGCAGCAGTTGATCTGGCGAGTGGCTCTCTGTCCACATGGGATCCCAATGGAACTGATCTCAGTAATACAGTATTTACTCTGGCAACAGACAGTACTTCTGTATATGCCGGTGGACGATTCACCAGTATTGGAAATAATTCACAGAGTTACCTGGCATCTATTAAGATGACGGATGGAACATTAAACGCCTGGAATCCCAGACCAAGTAATCTGGTATCAACTCTAAAAATCTCTGGTAACACAGTTTATGTCGGTGGAGGCTTTACAGACATAAGATCAGATAGCAGCAGAAAACAAAAGTATGTAGCTGCGATTGGAAAGGATGGTGTTGTCAGTAGCTGGCAGCCAAACTCCGATGGTAATGTGGCGGCAATTGCAATTGATGGAAGCACGGTCTATTTAGGTGGCACGTTTAATGTAATTGGAGCAGCAACTCGAAACCGACTGGCATCGATCAGCACGGATGGCACATTGAGTGACTGGAATCCGGATGCAAATGGCACGATCTCTTCGATGGATATAAATGAAAGTACTCAAAAAGTATACATTGGCGGCTATTTTTCAAATATATCAGGTTCAGCTCAAAGTGGTATTGCCGCTGTATCAACAGCCACCAGTGCAACACTTGACCCTAACTGGAAAGCGGATATTAATTTTGTAGATGCACTGGAGATTGATGATGCCTCGGGTATTGTTTATGTCGGTGGCGCTTTTGGAACCGTAAATGGCCAAACTCATAGCGGCCTGGTGGCGTTTAATTCTGATGGTTCGATAGATACTAGGCTTAATCTGAATCTTGAATCAATTGCGGCTTATTGGGTGAACGATATTGTTATCGATAATGGTGTGGTCTATATTGGGGGGAATTTCTCGGGCGTCAAAGATTCAGTAAGCAATACACGAAATAACCTTGCGGCATTTACTACCACTGGTGCACTGGTACAGAATTGGGCCCCGAATGTCGATAACCATATTAATACATTGGATATTGATCAGGGCGTGTTATATGTGGGTGGTAACTTTACCAGTGTTAATGGGGCAGTGCGCAATCGTCTAGCATCAATAAATGTTGCTGATGGAAGTCTAGCCGCCTGGAATCCAGATGCAGGTGTAGGAGGGGGAGTTAATATAATAACGGTTGATGGAAGTACAAGTACTGTTTATGTTGGTGGTGGATTTACAACTGTAGGAGGCCAGGCTCGAAGTGGTGTTGCCGCCATTGATAACCTTGGGAATGTTTTAAACAGTTGGATGCCATCAATCAGTGGGGGTGGAGTTGATACAATCGCTGTTGATGCATCTTTTCGAGCTGCAGTTTATATGGGCGGTGCATTTACTGGCGTAACCGATACCTCACGTAACTCTTATGCGGTCACCGGTTTGGATGGCGTTCTAAAATAATTATTTTTTAGAACATAGGGTAGCAGCGAAGTAACAGGGTAATACGGAGGGTAATATGGATACCCGTATTAACTAACAAAGAGTACTAATTAATAAATTGTTGCTTTTATTGATTATTTAAATGGGTGTTCCTGAAACAATCCGCATGCTTTAGACACAGGCAGTGTTATGCACAGTGCTGAATTTATAAGGCCAAGACATAATTCTACTATTTTGAAATGGATGAATGCGGCCCTGACAGCAAGTAAAGTAAAATGAAAAATTTAATTGCTCTTATTGGTTTTATCTTTCTACTTGGTGGATGTAATAACGCTATCAATGAATTACAAATAAAAATTGAAGATTTAATTGCCAGTTCAGAAGCTTCAGACGAAAAAAATAATGCGGAAATACTTAATGATTATTCGAATGATAACCATGTTGCCTATCAGCTGGAAATAAAAAATGCAGTCGATTCATCTTTGATAGAAATATCAAGCTTATCTGATCATATGAATGAAAAAATAAACGTCACAATTTCTATCGATGAAAATAGTTGGCATGCTTTCTGGTCGCCTGTGGATAATAATAATATTTATATATTGCTGAGAGAATGAGTTAATTTGATTTGTTTTTAACGATATGACTAAAACCTACACGCAGATTGGCGGTGGAGGTATTACGTGTATTAATAAATGGGTTGCTACCAACACTTTTACTGTATCTGTTTCGCAAGAAGAATGTATTGATAAAATAACTTACGCATTGAGTGTTGACGGAGAATATTATATTAAAACCCTTACGCGAGAAGTGAACGCAGTTACACCCCGGCAGAAATAGAAAATGGCGATGAATGCAGGTCAATTCATGCGAACATTAATGTGAGACCAGAGAATAACGCCACTCATACTTGATATTGAGATTTTCCACCAAACCCAGTAAATCCGAAACCCCAAAGAGAGGGCAATCCTTTCAATACTCACATGATTAAATGTGTAAAAGATAGTTAACAGTAAGGCATATACAGTGCATTATTGGGAACTTCTAGCTTATTCTTGATGCAAGTAAGTTATTGATAAGTTGAGCATTTAAAAACCAATCAGCGCATAAATAAACCACTGTCGAAATTTGTTACATAAAATCCATAAACGCCCTCGATAACCCCAATAAAAGCTATATATATTTGCATAACTAATTGTATTTATTTGAATAATTAATACCTGGCATTAACATTGTTTAACTAATTTGCACGTGGTTTTATCTATTAAAATAACAGGGATTAAAAATGCTTAAAAAAATCTTTAAATATTCAGTTTTATCTATGGCACTGGCTGGATCTCACGCTGGGGCGGCCAGCATTAGTTATTATCTGGATCAGTCAAATGATCTGCCCGACGGTATCAATTACGCACAGGTAACGATTAGTGATGGCCTGTCAGGCGATATCGATTTTTCTGTGCAAGTGTTGTCATCTGCTTTTGATGTGTCTCCGGGAGCCAATTTTGGCTTACAGGCCTTTGCATTTAATTATGATAATGCATTAATCGTCGATGCAGCTAATATCGTTAATCTGGATCCTTCCTCCTGGACCATCTCTCAGGATGCCAATGCGGGTGGTGATTTTGGTAAATTTGATTTTCAGACCTCCGGTACGGGCAATGCGCGTACTGAACTGTTGGGTTTCAGCATAAGTGGTGTTGCTGATGATACGATTAACTCCTATGCACTTGGCAGTACTCTGAATCCAGCTTCAGGTGAGTTTTTTGCGGCACATATTGCCGGATTTGATCTAACGAACGGTGTAACCAGTGCGCAATTTGCCGGTTCAACGCCGGTTCCAGTCCCGGCCGCTCTGTGGTTATTTGGCTCGGGCTTAGTGGGTCTTGCGGGGGTTGCTCGTCGACGTAAATAGGACCGACGTAAATAGGATCCAGATCCTGTCCTGGTCAGGAGAATAGGGAATGACTATTCACAGTCGAGTCGATTGTGGATAGTCATTCGATTAACCTGAACCCGCCATTCTCAAAAAAATCACCCACCATTCCACCTAAATTTACCGCTAAGCTTGTGATTTAGCGTCAAAAACCCTATAATCCCGCGCCTGAGTCAACAGACTCGGTTTTTTTACTCCTTGTTCTACTGGCACCCGCAGTTATTGACTGGGCTGTTCAGAGGGCATTAACCCGTAAGGAGCACGCAATGCGTCATTACGAAATTGTGTTTCTGGTCCACCCTGACCAGAGCGAGCAGGTGCCTGCTATGATTGAACGCTATAAAGGCATTATCGAGTCTAACGGCGGTAAGGTTCACCGTTTAGAAGACTGGGGCCGCCGTCAGCTGGCTTATTCAATCAATAAAATCCACAAAGCCCACTATGTTCTGATGAATGTAGAGTGCGGTAACGAAGAAATGACTGAGCTTGAATCGGGTTTCCGTTTCAACGATGCGGTTCTGCGTAACATGGTTATCAAGTGCAAAGAAGCGGTTACTGAGCAATCTCCTCTGATGAAAGAAGAAGAGAGCAAAAAGTCTGAGAAGCGTGAAACTAAGCCAGAATCAACTGAAACTGATGTAGTAACTGCGCCAGAAACCGCACCTGTAACAGAAGAAGCGGCTCCCGAAGCTGATGCTTCTGCTGAATAATTGAGAGGATATAAACATGGCATATTTTCGTCGTAAAAAATTCTGTCGTTTCACTGCTGAAGGCATTACACAGTGTGACTACAAAGATCTGAACCTGCTGAAAAACTTCGTTGGCGAAACCGGTAAAATTGTTCCCGCCCGCATCACAGGTACTAAAGCTAAATATCAGCGTCAGGTAACCACTGCAATTAAGCGCGCGCGCTACCTTGCATTGCTGCCTTACACTGACCAGCACTAATTCAGGAGATTAAGTAATGGAAATTATTCTATTAGAAAAAGTTGATCGCCTGGGCAAGCTGGGTGATGTAGTAAATGTAAAGAATGGTTTTGCACGTAATTTTTTATTACCTTTTGGTAAAGCAAAAATTGCTAATGAAGCTAATGTTAAAGAGTTGGAAGAGCGTCGCGCTGAATTAGAAGCCAAAGAAACTGAAACGTTGGCGACTGCAACGGCACTGAAAACCAAACTGGATGAATTGAGCATTAGCATCACTTCCAAGTCGGGTGCTGAAGGCAAGCTGTTTGGTTCTGTTGGCAACGCTGACATTGCAGAAGCGATTGTTGCTGCAGGTATTGACGTTGAGAAAAAATCAGTTCGTTTACCCACGGGGCCTATTCGTAGTGCTGGCGAATATGAAATTGATCTGCATTTACACTCAGATGTTAATGCACAGATCAAACTGACAATTATTGGTGAAGAATAAGTTTTAAACTTATAATCATTATTGATTGTATACAACAGCCGGGCATTGCCCGGCTGTTGTTGTTTTGGCGATTAAAAAATAAATTTTATTCAACGTTTTATTTTTCTTAACTTTCAATTGTATTTTTTGTCGAATTTATAGATAAAATAAATGAGACAAGATAAATACCCCGGTCTATCGTCGGGTGGTATTCGGTTTTACAGCTAGCAAAAAATATATAACTGTCCCGAATCGATTAGTCCTGACAACCTCAGCCAATTAAACTGGCACACATCACCACTTAAAAAACCGTTGAGGTTTCATTAGTTGATTCCGGTCAATGACGTATGGCATATTGCATGTGTAACCTCGCATATAAGCAAATATGCCTAGTATATTGCTTTCTCAGAATCTAATGGGAGTTTCAATATGAATAATGAGGGCCTGTTTTACGCCACGATAATGCCAGATAAAGACTGGTGGACAGCACTCTGGCCTGATCCGGCAGGTGTATTACGTGCAGTTGGTATTGAGCCGGATATGCAGGTAGTGGATTTATGTTGTGGCGATGGTCATTTCACTAAACCCATGTGTGAGCTGGTGCATCCGGGGAAAACCTGGGCGTTGGATCTGGATGCGGACTTACTGGACGAGGCGAAAAAAAACTGTGCGGGTAATGCTAATTTTCATACCATTCTGGGAGATGCTCGCGATCTCAGTCAACAGATAAAGGAACCGGTGGATTTTATTTTTATTGCCAATACCTTTCATGGTATTTCAGATAAAATCGCTTTTTCGCAATCAGTCTATAATTCACTCAAACTCGGCGGGCGATTTGCAGTCATTAACTGGCATTGTCGCCCACGGGAGGAAACCATCGTACTCGATCAGCCCCGGGGACCTGATACACAATTGCGCATGCAATCGCAGGATGTGCAGTCAACTGTTGAACCTGCGGGCTTTACGCTGGATAAAGTGATTGATGTGGGCCCCTACCATTATGCGGCTATTTTTGTAAAAGAATAACCACAAAAAAGCTCAAAAACAGACAAATCGAGATATTAAGTTGCGATGAAGATTAGAGGAATACACATGTCAGCAATATAGATATATTATTTTGGTGGTTGAGCTAAGCTGTTTTTTTACAAGACATACAGGGAAATTTTCATGTCTTTTGTTTTATCAAATCAATGCTATGATTTTTTTTAAAAACGCATCAAAACATGACGAACAAAAAAATTACATTCGTTGTTTTATAAGGTTATGGAACTGTATCTTTAATTTTTATTCCTGAATGCACTGGTTAACAGCCACAGTTTTTGGAAATAGGTGGGTTCATTTTTATTTTTCACCTGAGTTATTTAATTAAGTATGGAGTTTAAATATTCTATGTAAGATGTGTGGGTGGTTGAATAAATAAAAATATAAAAAATAGCATTTTTAAGCATTGTAAAAAATCAGGAATTATCCCCATGCATAGCCTCATACATGGAAAGATATTCAGTTTCCATTGAAGTGAACTCATCCTGTAGTTGAGCATGTGCCACATCTTTTTTAATAATGTCTTCTTCAAGTTTGCTGATGGTGCTTTTTAAGTCGTCAACTTCACCCGTATTGGCTGTAGCTGCATCCGCATCCGCAGTAGATTCGTCTGTATCCTGATCATGATTGGCCGTCTGAAGTTTTTCATTTTCTTCTTCAAGTATGGTAATGCAGCTCATCATTTCTTTTGAGGTGCGTGCGAAATCATTGAGGGTTTCTTTTAGTTTTTCTGCTTGTGAGGCATCTATTTCAAGTGATTCTATGGTGTCAACTAATTGCTGAATTTTATTTTCCTGTTGCTCCACAACTTCCTTCATTTGTTCAAGGTCAACAACTGAATCACTGTCTTGCGCTGCTTCGCTGTTATCATCGGAAAATAATGCTTCGTGTCGGGAGTCCATTTTATCGACTTCTTCCTGTAGCCGGTTATTTTCCATTTCCAGAACTTCCATACACATTTTCGAATCGCTTAACTGTCTTTCAATTACCTGCATTTGTTCGCGTAGGGTGTTCAGTAACTCTGCATCAATATTTTCGGGATCAGATCCTTCTACGGATTTTTTCATACTGCTTAAGGCATTTTCCTGTTCATAAATAATATCTTTTAGCTTGTTAACTTCACCATCAATTTTTTTGCCTTGAGTTTCTATATAAAAAACTTTTTCCTTGCTTTCGGTAACTATAGCTGTATTGGTTATGGTTTCTGTTGGTGTTGTGTTTACTTCTTCAACTGTTGAAAACTGATCCAGCAGTTTTTTCATGTCATCATAGATGCTGTCCCAGAAATGTATTTCATGTTCGGTTTTTTCTGCAGCGGTTTTTTCCATCAGCAAAAACTGTTCACGGGCAAGTAATAGCTTACTCTGGGTTTCATTGGGGGCGGGGGCGCTGTTTTTATCTTCGGTATTGTCTACGTCCTGTTCTGCATCGGAATTATTTTCTGGTGCTTCATTTTCAATGTTTTCCTGTTGTTTTGTTTTTGTGGCATTGCGTTGCATTGCCTGTTCCAGAAAATCAATATAGCTGCTTCCTAAATCAATAGTGTCGAGTTCATCTTCAGGAAATTGAGGGGGTGCATCTACAGCTGCTTCTGCCGCTGCAGGTTTTCGTAAAATCATAATGGCGAGCGTGATGCTTACTCCCAGTAGAACAAGCAGAGCTTCAGCCACAACCAGTACAATTATGAGAGGGATTTCCATGTTTTACTCTTCGTCCGATTTCGTTTCGGTTTTGTTTCCGGATGATTTACTAGATTTAAAATGGCGGTAAATTAAAAATCCATTTAATCCAATAAAAATTAATACGGCATTAAAGATACCGAAGTAAATTATAATCTTAGTTGTGTTATCTTCACCTTTATCTTTATCTTTATCTTTTTCAGCTTCGCTAGCTACAGGTGATTCAGGCTCTGCTGCGGGTTTTTCTTCATTGGCTTGCTCTTTTGCTGGGGGTTCCATTACAGGTTCAGGTTCAGTCGGCATGGTGTTTTTAAATGAGAAAATTTGCTGGCGCTGGAAAGTGCGTGATTTAGCAATAATGGCTGCGCCATAAATACCATCCATTTCAGGTTTGAATCGTGTAACAAACTCTCCCTCTTCATTGATTGTTTCTATAGGGAAGGTGTCAATAGTTTCATCGGGGTGTTCAATTTCTAATATTACTTCCATGTTTCTTAATAAGTCCTGATTGGCTTCGGTTTCTTCATTTTGAATAAACCAGGACTTAATAATTAATTCTGGCTGATAACTGTCCGTATTATATTCAAATTGTGTGCGTAGTTTAATATCGGTAACAATATAGGCGCGGTTATCATCGTCGCTAAATAATATTTTCCATTCGCCTTCAGCGGGTTTTTTTATGGTAATCATGTCAAAACTGGTGGATACAAACCATTTTATTTTTTCAGATTTAAATGTGGAATTTATTCTGTCGCCCGTTGGTGGCTGCAAAAAAATCTGGCTGCTATCCGAGTCTTTATTAGCAATAATTGTAATTTCATTAATGCTGGTATCTACAATAAATTTATTTTCATTTAAGGGCAGCATATCCGGTTGCTTGGTCTGTTCGAATATTCTGCTGAACACTTTATGCAATACATCGTCGCTGGCGGCGAGGGCATAACGGCCATCGGTGGCTTCGGCGACTTCCTGTAATAATTCCTGATCGGACGCTTCGGTGAAGGCAATACTATAAATTTTAATATTGTGTTCAATTAACTGCGGTAGTAAATTTTCAAATATCTGTTCCCTGAGCAGTGCGGATTTTTCTTCATTACCCACATCCATCTGACCATCTGACATCAAAATAATAATGGGTTCACGATTAAGTTGATCGCTTTCTTTTAAAAACTCAATGCCCTTTGTAATGGCGGAGTGAATATTGGTGTGCATCCCCTTGTGGGAAATTTTATTGGTGGCACGTAATGCCTGATTGAGTTGTTTGTCAGTTTTTAACTGAGTGAGGTAAGTAATGGGCCAGGCCTGGCTACTAAAACTGACCACGCTTAGGCGGTCGTCACTGTCGAGTAATGAAATAAATAATTTGGCCGCGGGTTTGCGTAGTTGCTTCGGGTCGGTTTGTTTCATGCTGCCGGAGCTGTCCATTATCACCACTGCATCCAGTGGGGGTTTGTCTTCACTTTGAGCCGTAGTACTGCTCAGGCAAAGGATCAGGATAGTCGCCGTGATCAATGAGACTGAATTTTGAGTTAGTTTTTTTAATATTTCATCTGGCACAGATAATGCCCACATTTTTATGTTTTTGTTTTACATAGGGGAGGGATAACTTAATGATTGTTTAAGCTAATTCCCCTAAGTGCTTCATTTTATTGTAGTACACAATTAAAAATAAACATGATCTGTGGAGAGGATGTGTGGGTGTGAAGGCGGGTGACGAGAGATCTGAGATTATATTGAAGTCGGTGTCGCCCCGATGCGGGTATTTCGGGGCGACAGTTCAAGTTGTTGTCTTATTTATGACGGGTTCAGGTGCCTCAACAGGGTCAGTTTCAGTTTCTCCATCGACTCATCATCCAGCAGAGGATTGTGGTTTTTATCGGTGATATAAAAGCTGTCGAGGGCTTTTTCGCCGGCGGTGGCGATTTTCGCATGGTGGATATGGATTTCACATTCGGCAAATGCCTGAGCAATATTGTCCAGTAGTCCCGGGCGATCCGCTGTAATAATGGTCAGTACGGTGATGTCATTGCCCACCAGCTGGTCAAAACGTATTTTTGTATCCACTGAAAAGTTTTTCTGGGTACGGCTGAGTATGTGACTGGGCGGGCTGATAGCCTCCTTTTCATTGTTCGGGTCGAGTCGTGACTCGAGCCTGTCAGTGATTTCAGCTATGCGAAACTGTTCGCTTGGGCTGCTGCCATCAGCTTCCAGCACTTTAAAGCTGCTAATGGCGAAATTATCATCGGTGAGGTTGATTTTTGCATCGGCAATATTCAGGTTGAGCTGTTCCAGTGTTGATACGATACTGGCAAATACCCTGTCATTACTTTCGTTATAGATAAAAATTTCCGCTTCTCCACGCTGGTTAATACGTGTACTGATTTTCGGCATACCCAGTTTGCTATCAAGCAGTATCAGGCTGTGCCAGCTAATTTCATCCGGTGTGTGATTAATGAAATAATCATCGGGAAACGGTGTCCAAAGTTCATTTAACTCTTCAGAAACTACGCCGAGTTTGGCCAGCATGCGGGATGCGGAGGTGCGGGTTTCATGGGAGATAATTTCCCGCTTTATCGGGTTTTCCAGCCCGGTTTTTATGGCGGCGGCAGCTTTGTGGTAGAGCTCGGATAGCAGGTTGTCTTTCCATGAATTCCACTGTTTCGGGTTGGTGGCACGGATGTCACACATGGTTAGCAGGTAGAGACTGTCCAGATGCGCGAGGCTGCCCATTTCATTGGCAAAGGCATAAATCACTTCCGGGTCGCTGATATCCTTGCGTTGAGCCACCATCGACATTAACAGGTGTTTTTTCACTAGCCAGCCGACGAACTCACTGTCTTTAGCGGAGCGACCGTGGTTCAGGCAAAATGCCTCAGCATCAATTGCGCCTAAATTCGCATGGTTGCCGCCGCGTCCCTTGGCGATATCGTGGAAAAGACCCGCCAGATAAAGTAGCTCCGGGTTTTCAAGGTGATGAAAAATACCACTGGCCAGCGGGTGTTCGTGGGCAAAGGCCGGCACTGATAAGCGGCGCATATTACGTACCACAAATAAGGTGTGCTGGTCTACGGTATAGGCATGAAACAGATCGTATTGCATGCGTCCGACTATTTGCTCAAAGGCGGGGATATAGGCCGCCAGAATGCCATAGCGGTTCATGCGTCTCAACTCGTGGGACACTCCCCGGGTTTGAGTAATAATGTCGATGAACAGCTGTTTGGCGGTTTGCGAGGCACGGAATTTGTCGTCGATCAGATGACGGTGCTCTCGAATCATGCGAATGGTTTGCGCATGCACCCCGCGTATTTCCGGATGCAGCTCCATTATTAGAAAAATTTCCAGTAACGAGCTGGGGTGTTCGATGAATACATTTTCATTGCGTGCAGCAATATAGTTATTAATCACATGAAAGCGACGGTTAATGTCAACCGGCTCCTGTTGATCATCCGAGTATAAAATTTCCTGCCGAAACAGTTGCAACAACAGCTCGTTTAAACGCTCCAGCTGTAGCACTGTGCGGTAGTACTTTTGCATAAACTGCTCAATGGCGAGGTTGTTTGCTCCGTCCTCATAGCCGAAAGATTGCGCCAGCTGGCGTTGCAGATCAAACAGCATGCGATCTTCATGCTTGCCGGTGAGGAAGTGTAAGTGGGTGCGGATTTTCCATAAATAAGTCTGGCATTCATTAAGCGTGGAAAGTTCGCTTTGGGAGATAAAGCTCTGGTCCACCAGTTCATGCAGAATGCGGGTGCCGAAGTGGCGCTTGGCCACCCAGCCGATCATTTGTAAATCCCGCAGCCCGCCGGGATTTTCCTTAATATTGGGCTCAAGGTTGTAAGCGGTGTCGCCGAATTTACGGTGACGCTGGGTTTGTTCGTCGAGTTTGGCTTTGAAAAAGTCCTTGCTGCTCCAGATCTTCTCCGGTCCGGTGGCTTCCACCATGCGATTAAAGAGTGTTTCATCGCCGCTGAGCAGGCGTGATTCCATCAAGTTGGTTACCACGGTGATATCTTTGGTCGCTTCCTCAATGCACTCCTCAAGCGTGCGTACACTATGGCCGATATCTAATTTACTGTCCCAGAGTAGCATTAAAAAATGCTCGAGCTTGCTTTTGGTTTGTGGGCTTTCTGCTTCCTTTAGCAGTAGCATTAAGTCAATATCCGAGGCCGGGTGGAGCTCGCCACGGCCATAGCCTCCCACTGCTATTAAAGAGACAGGCTGTTCACAATCGGCAAATTGCTGGTTAAAAACCTGTATTAAGACCTGATCGATAAACTGTGCCCGGGTGCTGACGATATCCAGTGTGCCGGCACCGTTTTCAAATGCCTGTTTAATGGCCTTTTCACCTTTTTGAATCGTTTCTTTTAACAGGCTGAGTAGTTGCTCTGGCTGCGCTTTTAACTGGCTGGCAAAGTCGTTTTCGTTGAAGATACTGATGGATTGAAGCGTAATATCGGGCATACGGGTCTCTTTGTTATTAGCGCCCCTCTTAGTAAAAGCGGGGCGGAGGAGATTTGATTCAGGCTCAGATTATGACTCAATAATCAGCCGTATAATGAGCTGAAGCTTTTCAAATCCCCTCTTACACCCTCTTTTTTCAAAGGGGAAAGTTAAATGCTTTCCCCTTCACGCAACGTCAGCACTTCATAGCCGGTTGGTGTGACTAATATGGTGTGTTCCCATTGCGCTGAAAGGCTGTGGTCTTTGGTAACCACAGTCCAGTTGTCTTTTAGAACCTTAACCTGACGCTTGCCAACATTAATCATCGGTTCAATGGTGAATATCATTCCGGCTTCAATTGTGACGCCAGTGCCAGCCTTGCCGTAGTGCATTACCTGCGGGTCCTCATGAAAACCTTTACCGATGCCGTGGCCACAATATTCCCGTACCACGGAAAAACCCCGGGACTCCGCATATTTCTGAATAACTTCACCAATATCTCCCAGGTGTGCCCCTGGTTTCACCAGTTTAATGGCTTCCACCATGCTTTCCCGGGAAATATTAGCCACCCGTTTGGCCTTAATATTGGGCTCCCCCACATGAAACATTTTACTGGTGTCACCGTGATAGCCGTCTTTGATAACGGTAATGTCGATATTAATACTGTCACCGCTTTTCAGCTTTTTTTCGCTGGGGATACCGTGACATACCTGAAAGTTTAGTGAGGTACAGATAGATTTCGGAAAACCGTGGTAGTTAAGCGGGGCAGGGATGGCTTTTTGTTCGTTGACAATATGGTCGTGGCAAATGCGGTCCAGCTCATTGGTCGTGATGCCGACTTTAACGTGCGGCTCTATCATCTCCAGCACCTCTGCCGCCAGGCGGCCGGCAATGCGCATTTTTTCAATTTCATCTGCTGTTTTTATCAATATGCTCATAGTCTGTACTGGCTTAGGTTTTTCATCTGGGAAACTGATTAGGCCTGAATTATAGACGATTTTCAAGATTTCCTTAGATTTCTTGGACTTAGCCGTTTTATTTGTCGAATAATTGCGGTTTTTATTGTGCCGAATAGGCGGATATGGTATAAATCCGCCGCGCTTATGCGCAAACAACTTTTTTTCGTTTAGAGCAATTGGCTAGAAGTGTAAATTAGAGTGTGATTTATTAATGTGCATGGTGAATTTGAAAACATGCGTGGTCACCTACAATGGTGATAAGCATGTTTTTAGATTTGCCAGGTGCATTAAGAAATTGCGCTATATTTTGCACGGCCAGTTAATTGATTTAAACATAATACGCACACATATCATCATCCTGTAACTGGGTGCCTGAAGATCATTAATTTGATGATTCGGGTTGTTGCAGGGGATATGTGGAGGCCTAACCCTAACTGGAGTTAAATCATGGCTAAAGTAACTATGCGCCAAATGCTTGAAGCAGGCGTTCATTTCGGACATCAAACACGTTTCTGGAACCCCAAGATGGCAGAGTACATCTTTGGTGACCGCAACAAAATTCATATCATCAATTTAGAAAAAACCTTGCCTATGTTCAACGATGCGTTGAATGCGATCAGCAAAATTGCTGCATCTAATGGCAAAATTCTTTTTGTAGGCACCAAGCGTGCAGCTCGCGGCGCTATCGCTGAAGAAGCAGCACGTTGTGGCATGCCTTTTGTTAACCACCGCTGGTTAGGTGGTATGCTGACTAACTTCAATACAGTACGTCAGTCTATCCGTCGTTTAAAAGAACTGGAAACCATGTCTACTGACGGTTCTTTTGACAAGATGATTAAGAAAGAAGCTTTAAACAAAACCCGTGAAATGGAAAAACTGGAAAAAACACTGGGTGGTATTAAGGATATGGGCAGTCTGCCAGATGCTGTTTTTGTTATCGATACAGGTAATGAAAAAATTGCTGTTCACGAATCAAAAGTTCTGGGTATTCCTGTAATCGGTGTGGTTGATACTAACAACTCACCTGATGATGTTGATTATATCGTACCGGGTAACGATGATGCGATTCGCTCAATTAAGCTTTATATCGAAGCGGTGGCCGATTCAATTATCGAAGGTAAAGCGGCTTCATTAAATATTGGTGCAGCAGAAGCAGAAGACGAAGTTGCAGCTAAAAAGGCAGCCCCTAAGAAAAAAGCGGCGGTAAAGAAAAAAGCAGCCCCTAAGAAAAAAGCGGCGCCTAAAGCTGAAGATGCTCCTGCTGAAACTGAAACTGAAGCTGAAGAAACACCTAAAGCTGAAGCAGCACCAGCACCTGCTGAAGATGATTAAACCATTTGAGCAGACACCTGTTGCCTGCTCAAATGCTTAAACATTAAGACAGCGAATAATCGTGCGGGGATAATGCCCGCGCCTACAAAATAAATATTTAATGAGGTGAATACTATGCAGATCACTGCTGCCATGGTTAAAGAATTACGTGAGCGCACCGGCTCCGGCATGATGGAATGTAAACGTGCATTGCAGGAAGTCGATGGCGATTTAGAAACAGCCATTGAAAATATGCGCAAATCAGGTCTTGCAAAAGCAGACAAAAAAGCAGGCCGTACCGCAGCTGAAGGTTTAGTTGCCATTGCATTAAGCGATGACAAAAAAGAAGCCGCCATTGTTGAAGTTAACTGTGAAACCGATTTCGTTTCCGGCGGTGATGAGTTTAAAGGATTCACCGCGGCTATTGCACAATGTGTATTAGCTAACTCGCCAGCAGATGTTGAAGCATTAAGTGCAATGACATTAGATGATGGAAAAACGATTGAAGAAACTCGCCAGGGCATGGTTGCTAAAATTGGTGAAAATATTCAGGTGCGTCGTTTTGAGCGTAAGTCTACTGACGGTGCGTTTGGTTCATACAATCACGGCATTCGTATGGGTGTACTGGTTGAGCTTAGCAAAGACGATGACGAGCTAATTAAAGATATCGCAATGCACATTGCGGCAAGTAACCCGGCCTGTGTTAACGAAGCAGAAGTACCGGAAGAAATGCTCGCAAAAGAAAAAGAAATTCTTGTTGCACAGGCAAAAGAAAGCGGCAAGCCTGATGATATCATCGAAAAGATGATTGGCGGTCGTATTCGTAAGTACCTTGCAGAAATTACTTTGCTCGGACAGGCATTTGTTAAAGATCCGGATCAAACTGTTGAGCAGTTACTGAAATCAAAAGGCGCTGAAGTTAAGAGCTTTAACCGTTTTGAAGTTGGCGAAGGTATTGAGAAGAAAGTTGAAAATTTTGCAGATGAAGTAATGGCCCAGATAAGTGCGACCTAAGCGCAACCTGAAATAATGCATCAGCTTGAACCTGTGTGCTCGCAGCGCTTCGTTGAAAAATGATTACTTACCCTGTTGTAAGCTCACGTTTTTCGCCTTGATCTGCTAGCATACAGGCCAAACCTGAAGCATTATTTATCAACTGGTTGTTTGTACACAGGGATGAACTTAAGGCCGGGAATTATTTCCCGGTTTTTTGTGTGTAAGGGTGTTGAATAATAATTGCATCCATTCCTGTAGGAACGATCTTCAGATATAGATTGAGTGTATAGTAATCATAAAAAATTGGACGTAATAACGATGAGTAATTCAAAACCAGTTTATAAGCGTGTTTTATTAAAGTTAAGCGGTGAAGCTTTACAGGGGTCACAGGAATCTGGTATTGACCCTGATACTATCAAGCGTGTCGCAAAAGAAATAAAACAGGTTGTAGATTTAGGGGTCGAAGTTGGTATTGTTATTGGTGCAGGTAATATTTTTCGCGGTGCCGGTTTGGCCAAGGCGGGAATGGATCGGGTAACCGGCGACCATATGGGTATGCTGGCAACGGTTATGAATTGCCTGGCTTTGCAGGACGCGGTTGAACGTGAGGGTCCGAGTTGCCGGGTAATGTCGGCATTGAGTATTCACCAGGTTTGTGAAGATTATGTGAGGCGCCGTGCGATTCGTCATCTTGAAAAAGGCCGTGTGGTTATTTTTGGCGCGGGTACTGGTAATCCGTTTTTTACAACGGATAGTGCAGGGGCATTGCGCGCTATTGAAATTGAAGCGGATGCATTATTGAAGGCCACTAAAGTTGATGGTGTTTATGATTCTGATCCAGTAATAAACCCGAATGCGAAACGTTACGAAGCACTTACTTATGATGAAGTGCTGGTGCAAAATTTAGCCGTAATGGATGCCACCGCAATTGTTTTATGCAAAGAACAAAACATGCCGTTGCGGATTTTTAATTTAAATGAAGCCGGTGATCTTGTTCGCACCATGACAGATAAGTCAATTGGTACATCTGTAGTACCTGCTTAAAAGTAATAAATAGTTTGGGAGATAAATTATGATTGATGAAATAACCCAGGATGCACAATCCCGCATGAGTAAAAGTGTGGATTCCCTGAGAACCGAACTGACAAAAATTCGCACGGGCCGTGCACATCCCAGCCTGTTAGATCAGGTGATGGTTGATTACTACGGTAGCATGACACCGATTAAACAGGTGGCCAATGTGGTAGCCGAAGATTCAAGGACCCTTGCGGTAACACCCTGGGAAAAGCCGATGGTTGGTGCAATTGAAAAAGCCATTATGACGGCAAATTTAGGGTTAAATCCCGCATCACAGGGCACGGTAATTCGTGTGCCTATGCCGATGTTAACAGAAGAGCGTCGTCGTGATTTAGTCAAGGTTGTTAAGAGTGAAGGTGAAGCAGGAAAAGTTGCGGTGAGAAATATCCGTCGGGATGCCAATAGCGATTTTAAAGACCTGTTGAAAGAAAAAGAAATTTCAGAAGATGAAGCCCGTAATGCGGAAGAGGCTGTTCAGAAACTGACAGACAAGTTTGTTGCAGAAATTGATAAATTGCTGGAAGCAAAAGAAAAGGAAATGATGGAAATTTAGTTTTTACTTATCGAGTCTATATAAATTAAGTTTTAGCTGTTTTCTGTATTGGTAATAATAACTCTAAAATATATTTTATTAATGGCAAAATATTTGTAACTAGATGTAAAAACAATGATAGTCACTTCAATTAGTAAAACAGAGCAGGATGATAGCGTCCGGCCAAAACATATCGTTGTGGTCATGGATGGCAATGGCCGTTGGGCCAAAAAACGTTTAATGCCAAGAACTGCAGGCCATCATGCGGGTGTTAAATCTACGCGTAAGATTGTTGAAGAATGTATTAAAGAAAAAATCCAGGCGTTAACTTTGTTTGCTTTTAGCAGTGAAAACTGGAAGCGTCCTGAACAGGAAGTCAGCAGTTTAATGGAGTTGTTTGTGTCTACGCTCCAATCTGAAGTTGAATCTTTACATAAACAAAATGTGCGCGTCCGGTTTATTGGAGAATGTGCTGCATTCTCAGAAAAATTACAAAAAAAAATCAAAGAAGCAAAAGAGCTAACCCGGAATAATAGCGGCTTACAGCTGAATATTGCAGTTAATTATGGTGGGCGCTGGGACATTGCAGAAGCCTGTAAAACAATTGTCAGTAAAATTCAGTTAGGTGAATTGCAGGTAGATGATATTAACGCTGAGTTGATTGATGAATATGTGTGTTTAAAACAGTTGCCTGATCCGGATTTATTTATTCGCACCGGTGGAGAAATGCGCATTAGTAATTTTTTAATCTGGCAGCTAGCTTACACCGAACTATATTTTACCGATGTGCTGTGGCCTGATTTTAAATCCGCAGAATTTTTCACCGCGTTAAACTGGTATGCGGGGCGTCAACGACGTTTTGGTAAAACCGGTGAGCAGGTTAAACCAACTCAGACGCAACAGGTGTAAAACGTAATGCTTAAACAAAGAGTGCTTACAGCTGTCCCTCTTGCTGCCCTGGTAATCTGGGGAATTCTTACTCAGCCTGAAAATATAATATTTTATTCTTTGCTGGTGGTTATTCTTATTTCCGGTTGGGAATGGGCCAGATTAAGTGGTGTGAAAAAAGCAGGCTTGCGAGCAGTTTATGCAGTTGTTATTACCTGCGGAGCTTATTTCTCACAACAATTTATTTCTAGTCATTCGCAGTGGATAAATGCACTTTTATCGCTAGTTGTTTTAATCTGGCTGGCAGCCATTTACCACATGTTTAGCAAGGGACCACAGCCTGCCAGTGAGTCATTGTCGAGCGTTAAATTATTAATTGGTATCGTAGCGTTAATTGCGCCTGTTGTTGCTTTGATGTTAGTGCGAACAGAAAGTGCACAATGGCTGTTTTATTGTTTGAGTATTGTCTGGATTGCCGATATTGGCGCTTATTTTTCAGGAAAGCGTTTTGGTAAAAATAAACTGGCGCCGAAGTTAAGTCCGGGTAAAACCAGGGAAGGCATGTACGGTGCAGTGTTTGCCACAACTGTATATGCATTTATGGCGGGTATGTTTTTTGATTTGCAAATAATTGAGATTCTATTGTTATTAATTATCACCGCACTGGCTACCTTTATTTCAGTTGCGGGTGATTTATTTGTCAGTCTGCTTAAGCGTGAAAAAGGTTTAAAAGATACCGGTAATATCTTACCCGGTCACGGTGGTATTCTAGATCGCATTGACAGTGTTTTAACTTCTGCGCCTTTACTGGCTCTGTTATTAAACCTGGTGATTTTTAATGCTTAATCAGGGGGTTTGCATATTGGGTTCTACTGGAACCATTGGTGTTAATACACTGAATGTTATCAAGCGTAATGCTGATAAATATAAAGTGATAGCATTAACTGCAAATAAGGCAGATGAAAAATTATTTCAACAGTGTGTGGAGTTTAATCCACAGTATGCCGTTCTGGTTGATGCGGATGCAGCTCAACGATTAGAGTTAAAAATAAAAAACACTGATTTAAATACACAGGTGCTATGTGGTGTTGATGCATTGCAAAAAGTGGCAAGTCTTGAAGATGTAAATCAGGTGATGGCAGCCATCGTTGGGGCAGCGGGTTTATTGCCTACATTGGCAGCTGCGCGTGCGGGTAAGCGTATTTTATTAGCTAATAAAGAAGCGCTGGTTATGTCCGGTGATATTTTTATTAATGAAGTGAAGCAGCATAATGCTGAGCTGTTGCCAATAGATTCAGAGCATAATGCTATTTTTCAATGTATGCCGGGACATTTTGAAGCGGGCCTACAACAGGCCGGTGTAAACAAAATATTATTAACTGCCAGTGGCGGGCCATTTAGAAACCGTGATATTGATACGTTGCATAATGTAACACCAGAGGAAGCGGTTGCACATCCTAACTGGAAAATGGGAAAAAAAATATCGGTAGATTCTGCCACAATGATGAATAAAGGTCTGGAAGTTATCGAAGCCTGCTGGTTATTTAATACGCAACCTTCAATGATTCAGGTGGTATTGCACCCACAAAGTATTGTTCATTCAATGGTGAGTTACACGGACGGCTCAGTGCTGGCGCAAATGGGCAATCCCGATATGCGCACACCTATAGCTCATGCCATGGCATGGCCACAAAGAATACTCTCCGGCGTTGAACCTTTGGATATTTTCGAGGTCGCAAAGCTGGAGTTTGAAAAACCTGATTTCAAACGTTTCCCCTGTTTAGCAATGGCTTATGAAGCACTTGATGAAGGTGGTACGGCTACCACTATTTTAAATGCAGCAAACGAAATTGCTGTAGATGCATTTTTAAATAAGCAGTTAAGCTTTACAAATATATCGAAGGTAATAGAAAAAACTTTGGAACATACCACAAAAGTTACAGCAAATAATTTGCAAACAATATTAGATGCCGATTCAGATGCGCGTCAGGTATCCACTGATTGGGTAAAGCAACTGGAGTTTAAGCGATGAGCGGCGGCATTTTACATAATTTACTATTTTTTATTCTGGCGATTGGCATTCTGGTTGCATTTCATGAGTTTGGTCACTACTGGGTTGCGCGTTTACTTAAAGTAAAAGTACTGCGTTTTTCCATTGGTTTTGGTAAGCCATTATTTATCTGGAAAAAACAGAAAGGCGAAGACCTGATTGAGTTTGTTGTTGCAGCTATTCCACTGGGTGGCTACGTTAAAATGCTCGATGAAAGAGAAGGTGAGGTTGATGAGTCACTTCGTCATCGGGCTTTTAATACGCAACCAGTTGCGAATCGTTTTGCAATTGTAGCCGCGGGCCCAATTTTTAATTTTATTCTCGCCGCATTTTTCTATTTTGTTTTCTTTATTAACGGTGAAGATGGGATAAGACCTGTTATTGCTACACCAGCTATTGAGTCGATTGCCGCGCAGGCGGGGTTTGCAGATGGCGATGAAATTCTTGCGCTGGGAGATGCCGAAGTTAAAACCTGGCAAGCATTTAGGATTGCCCTGATTGATCAGGGAATAGATGGGGGCACAATACCGGTAAAAGTCAGGACTGCCAGTCTATCTATAACAGAGCGCCATATTTCAATTGGTGATTTACATATTTTAAATGAAAAGGAAGATGTTACCAAACTGTTGGGCTTTAAACTCTGGAAACCTGAAATACCGCCACAAATTGGTGGCATTACCAAGGATAGTGCATCAGCTATCGCCGGTTTAAAAGCAAAAGATCTAGTTATTTCAATAGATGCTCAACCCATAAATAACTGGCAAGCGCTGGTCAAAATTGTGCAGGAAAGTGCCGGTAAATCACTCAGTTTTACTGTGCTACGTGATGGCGAACATAAGGTATTAAAACTGACGCCAAAAGAGAAAAAGCAGGGTGATAAATTAGTCGGGTTTATGGGGGCTTATCCGGAAGTTCCTGAATCCTTAATGAATAAAACAAAAACCAGAATTGAGTATGGGCCTGTTGATGCAGCCCTACGAGCAGTAAAAGAAACCTGGGTGTTTTCCGCCTTAACATTAAAAGTGTTAGGTAAAATGTTATTGGGTGAAGCTGCACTGGAAAATATTTCAGGTCCAATTACTATCGCGCAGTATGCCGGTATTACTGCCAGTATTGGAATGCTTACGTATATAAAATTTTTAGCAATGATTTCAGTGAGTCTAGGGGTTTTAAATCTGCTTCCGGTTCCCATGCTCGATGGTGGACATTTGTTATATTATCTGATTGAAATTGTTAAAGGCTCACCGGTTTCACAAAAATTTGAAGAGTTAGGGCAGAGACTGGGGCTGGCATTATTGTTTTTATTAATGAGTCTGGCTATTTTTAACGATATTCAACGCCTGGTTAATTAAGCGTTGTTTTTTAGAACATATTTATTTGGCGAAATTGTGCGCAGCTTATTACTTTTAATTTTTACTTTATTGTTTCAACATAATTTATATGCGGATAATAGTTTTGTTGTGGATGATATACGCCTGGAAGGTCTTGAGCGTATTCCTGACGGCACATTGCTTAATTATTTACCGCTTAAGGTAGGCGACCCTTTCGAAATTTCTGAATCGAACTATGTGATTCAGGAGTTATATAACACCGGTTTTTTTAAAGATGTTAAACTTTTTAAAGACGGAGATACTTTAGTTGTCAGGGTGCTTGAAAGACCTGCAATTTCAACTATTACCTGGTCAGGTAATAGTGATATTGAAGATGAACAGTTAGAGGAAATACTGACTGATATAGGTATTGTAAAAGGCCGGGTGTTTAACCCCTCAGCACTGGATAAAATTGAACAGGGATTGAAACAGCAGGCTTATTTTAGTCGCGGTAAATATGCGGTGCGTATTAATATATCGATTAAAGAACTCGAGCGAAATCGGGTTGATATTCATATAGAAATTTCTGAGGGCGTAATTGCAAAAATTAAACAGGTAAATATTGTAGGTAACAGCGTGTTTGATGACGATACCCTGCTGTCTGAAATGCTGCTTGGTTTGCCCGGTACCTGGGACTTTTTTTCGAGTAAAGATGAGTATGCGAAACCCAAGCTTGCTGCTGATGAGGAAACGTTGAAGTCGTATTATCAGGATAGAGGCTATGCGCGATTTTCTGTGGCCTCTACACAGGTCACTATAACGCCCGATAAAAAAGATATTTATATCACCATGAATGTTGCAGAAGGTGATAAGTACAAAATCAAAAAAGTCACCATTGCGGGTGATTTGAAGCTGGAAGAACAAGAGTTAAGGCGATTGGTTTTTGTTGAAAATGGCGATGTGTTTTCACGAAATAAAATGATTCAGGGTAAAGATTTTATGCAGCGCAGGCTGGGAGATGAAGGCTATTCATTCGCCAAAGTTAAAGTTGTGCCTATTATTAATGATGAGACTTTAGACGTTGAATTAAGTTATTTTGTAAACCCCGGTAAAAAAGTTTATGTAAGACGCATTAATTTTAGTGGTAATTATAAAACCAACGATAATGTGTTGCGTCGTGAAATGCGTTTAATGGAAGGTAGTGAGCTTTCTAATAGTAAACTTAATCGCTCTAAAATTAGATTGCAGCGCCTGGCGTATATAGAAGCGGTTAATGTAAGTAAAGACCCGGTACCGGGAACAGAAGATCTGGTAGATGTAAATATTGAAGTAACCGAACGACTGGCGGGTAGCTTTAATATTGGTGCTGGTTTTTCACAGAGTCAGGGTTTCGTTTTTAATTTAGGAACAACACTGGATAATCTAAATGGTTCTGGTGAAAAGCTTGCTCTTAATCTTAATCGTGATTCCACAGGTGAAGCTTATAGTATTTCCTATACAGATCCGTATCACACGATTGATGGAATAAGTCGAACTCTCGGAGTGTCTTACAGAAAGCGTGATACAGAATCACAAAATATAGTTAATTATTTAGAGAATAATTACGGTGCTAATATTGCGTATGGTATTCCATTAACTGAATTCGACCGGGTTAGATTTGGCGCCGGTTATGAAGTAACTGAAATTATTCGAGGAACAAATACTGTTTCCGGTGATGTGATAGACTTTATCGAAGAAAATGGTGATGGTTCCATTGATGTCAATGGTGACTCTCTGCAGGCAAGCATTAAATCCTTTACCATGTTAGCAAGCTTTACCCATGATACTCGAAACAGAACCGTATTTGCGACCAGTGGTAACAGCCAGTCAGTGCTGCTTGATTTAACAACACCGGGTAGCGATTTGGAGTATTATAAAGTCACCTACCGAAATAAGTTTTATTTTCCGGTAAGTGAAAACATTACAACGTTAATCAGAACAGATCTGGCATATGGTTCTGCCTACGGAAATACTCGTTTGTATCCATTTTATGAACGGTTCTTCGCCGGTGGTTTAAGAACCGTTCGCGGCTACGATTCGAACTCTCTGGGACCGAGAAATTCAGGGGTTGACAGTGATGGTAATTTGATTGCTGTTGCACCCATTGGTGGTAATATCAGAACGGTAGGCAGCGCAGAATTAATATTTCCTGTGCCATTTATGGAGAAAGCGCCGAGTTCAGTGCGCTTAAGTGTATTTTATGATATAGGTAATGTGTTCTTGCAGGAAGATGTTTTAGCGAATAACTACAGTGGTGGTTTTCAGGCAAATGAGTTAAGAAGCTCATACGGAGTTTCTTTTATCTGGCTGGCACCGATTGGACCATTAAAATTTAGTTACGCACAAACAATTAACGATCAGCCTGGTGATGATAAGCAGGCGTTTCAATTTAGTATAGGTTCATTCTTTTAGGAGATTTTTAGATGAAAAAAATTATATCAACATTGTTTTTAATAGGTACTTTAGTTGTACCGATTTCTGCATTTGCACTTAAAATTGGCTATGTAAATGAAAACATTTCATTTAACGAATATGCTAAAGCTAAAGGTGTTGAAAAAATTATGGAAGAAAAGTTTAAGGGGCCTAAAGATAATCTTGATAAGGAAGTTGTTGAAATAAAGGCGCTGGAAAATGAAATTAAAACTAATGAACTATTGATGACTGAGAGTAAATTAAAAGCATCAAAAGAAAAATTAAATAAAATGATTATGGAGTATCGTCAAAGAGGCATGGCTCTGGAAAATGAATTTAAGGAAATGCTTAATGTTCAGCGAAATGACTTTAGAAAAATCATGGTTGAAGTTATAAAGAAATATGCAGCTGATAAAAAATACGACCTCATTTTAAATGACGGTGTCATGTTCGCTAAAGATACAGTTAATATTACCGATGAAATTTCAAAGCTGGTTATTAAAAAATCTAAATAGATTTTTTTGTACAGCAGCTAATGAACGGCATGAAAAGTTTAGTAAATGAAATTAGAAATAGCTATGTTTATAGATTTGCTGATATTTCGTGATAGCATTATATAAAGCATTTATAAAATAAATGAATTCGTTATCTTGAAGAGAGATAAATTAAATAAAGGTGAAGGTGTTATCTTGAACACAATGAAGATTGGTGAAATTAAAAAGTTGTTGGCGCATCGTTATCCTTTTTTACTGGTTGATAGAGTGCTGGATTATGAGGTGGGTAAAACCTTAACTGCAGTTAAAAATGTGACTATTAATGAGCCTTTCTTTCAAGGGCATTTTCCTGATTATCCGGTAATGCCAGGTGTGCTAATTATGGAAGCGCTCGCACAGGCTACGGGTTTATTGGGCTTTAAAACCATGGATGAAAATCCGGAAGAAGATACCCTGTATTTATTCGTTGGAATTGATGGAGCACGTTTTAAGCGCCAGGTTGTGCCAGGTGATGTACTCACTTTGCAGGTTGAGCTGGTTAAAAGAATGCGCTCAATATGGAAATTTGACTGTAAAGCACTAGTCGATGGCGAGTTGGCTGCCAGTGCAACAATTATGTGTGCGGCGACTGAAAAGCCCGAATAAGGATTCAGGAAATTAACAAATTATATAAATTAATTTGAGTAAAGAAATGATTCATCAAACTGCAATCATCGATGAAAAAGCCAAAATTGCTGACGATGTTAGTATTGGCCCATACAGTATAATTGGTGCCGATGTTGAAATTGGTTCCGGCACCTGGATTGGCCCGCATGTGGTAATTAGTGGGCCAACAAAAATTGGCAAAAATAATAAAATATTTCAGTTTGCCTCGGTCGGTGAAGATCCGCAGGATTTAAAATTCGCCGGTGAAATTACTCACCTTGAAATTGGTGACAATAATACCATTCGTGAAAATGTGACCATATCTCGTGGGACTGAGGATGGTGGCGCTATCACCCGCATAGGCGACCATAATTTATTAATGGCTTATGTGCATATTGCCCATGATTGTCTTATTGGAAATCATATTATTCTGGCAAATTCAGCATCCTGTGCGGGTCACGTGGAAGTGGGTGATCACGTAATTCTCGGTGGTTTCACACTGGTACATCAGTTTACCAAAATCGGTAGCCGGGCCTTCACCAGCATGGGTTCCATTATTAATCAGGATGTTCCTCCTTATGTAATTGTTGCCAGCAGTTACGGTAAAGCCAGTGGCATAAATAAAGTGGGTTTAAAGCGTAGCGGATATAGCGATGAAGTAATACGTGCGATCGTAAATGCCTACAAACTATTAATTAGATCTAAAAAACCCAGAGAAGAAGCAATGCAGGCAGCGGCGGAATTAATTGAAAATTATTCTGAAGTTAAACTGATGGCGGATTTTATTAATCAGTCTGAGCGTGGGATTATTCGGTAAAAGGTTAATTGCAGTTTTGTCCGCAAATGACAGCTCCTGCGCATCCATGTGCCCGCTGAATTAGTACGTCCATGTACGTCAACGCAAAACACACAAATTTTAGCTTTGTTCGCCTACGGCGCACAAACCGGCTTTAAGTTCATTTGATTTTATTTGCGTAATTTTGCGTTCATTTGCGGATAAATTGCTTTTGCTTTTTAGGCTAACATTTCTAATATCAATTCAGCCATATTTTCAGTACCACCGGTTTTCCCCAGTTTTTCACGCACCGCATTTAATTCAGAAAGCATTTTTTGCCGGTATTGCTCATCATCGAGAATTAGATTGATTTCCTCTGCAATGCTTTGTGGCCTGGCATCAAACTGTAAAAATTCTTTTACGATTTCTTTTTCAGCGACAATATTCACCAGCCCGATATGTTCTATTTTTACCAGCGGTTTTAAAATGAAATAGGAAAGGTTGGCAATTTTGTAGGTGATGCAATTGGGGATACCCATTAGTGCAATTTCTAATGTGGCGGTGCCGGATGCGCTGATAATGGCATCGCAGCACTGCATAACATTGTAGGGCAGATCTTTCACCAGTTTAATGTTGAGGTGTTTATAGTGCTTAAGGTAGCTGTCAAAAAGCTCAGGCTCCAGGGTGCTGGCAACGGGTAATATAAACTGTAATGCGGGTTTGCTTTTAAGTAGGCAGTCCGCTGCTTTTAGTTGAATCGGCAGGATTCGCTGGATTTCACTTTTTCTGCTGCCAGGAAATAAGCCGATAACGCTTTTATTCGGGGTTAAATTATAGTCAATAAAACAACTGGCTTTATCTTTGCTGGCTTTGGTTTTATCAATCAGCGGATTGCCCACAAAGCGTACGGGCACATTGGCATCTTTATAAAACTTTTCTTCGAAGGGTAAAATTACTGCCATCATATCGATGATTTTGCCGATTTTATGCACCCGGTGTTGACGCCAGGCCCAGACCTGCGGACTAATGTAAAACAGCACTTTAATACCTAGCTCTTTTGCACTTTGTGCGAGTTTGAAATTAAATTCCTGGTAATCAACCAGCACTAATAAATCCGGCGGATTCTGGCGCAATGATTCGCGCAATATGTTCAGGGCTTTCATTATCTGGCGGTACTTAAGCAGTACTTCGACTATGCCCATTACTGCAATGTCAGTGCAATCGACTAATAGATCGGCTCCCGCATCGCGCAGTTGTGCGCCGCCCATGCCGTAAAATTCAAGTTCACTGTCACGCTTGCGTAGTGCTTTTATGATATGTGCCGCATGCATATCGCCGGAGGCTTCCCCCGCGCTGATCATAATTCGTTTCATGGTTTTAGCTGTTATTTACCCTGGGTTTTTTTACGCGGGGATACTCTGATCAAGTCTAATTATTTTAGCGGGTCTGATTCTAAGCCTACTTAATCAGAGTATCCCTTGCTCATTTAATTTCATATAGTAGTATTCAATATTTAAATTAGCCTGACCTTTAAATTAGCATTGGATTCTACCGCAAATTATGAACGACGACATTGATATTGACTTAAAAAACTACCGTGCCATTGCCGGTGTTGATGAGGCGGGAAGGGGGCCATTGGTGGGAGCAGTGGTTGCGGCGGCGGTTATTCTGGATAAACAACATCCCATTACCGGTTTGAATGACTCAAAAAAACTCACTGCAAAAAAGCGTGAACAACTGGCGCTGGAAATTAAAGAACATGCCAAAGCCTGGGCAATTTCATCGGTAGGGCCGGATGTGATTGATGAGATAAATATATTGCAGGCGAGTTTACTGGCGATGAAACAGGCGGTTGAAAGCCTGTCTATCAAGGCTGATTTTGCCCTGATTGATGGTAATAAATTGCCGGATTTAGCTTGTGATGCAGCCGCGATTGTGAAGGGTGATGCGCGGGTTGCCGCAATAGCAGCGGCTTCGATTCTGGCAAAAGTTGAGCGGGATCGGCAGATGGAAGTATTGCATGATGCGTTTCCCCAGTATGAATTCAATCGACATAAGGGCTATCCGACCAAGGTGCATTTTGCGCTGTTGGAGGAGTTTGGACCCTGTGTTGAGCATCGCAGGAGCTTTGGGCCAGTTAGGCGATTATTGGAGGGATGACTCTTTTATCGTAAATGCGAAGAGCAGGTCAAAACGTAGAAACTAACCATCATTTTGGTTTAATTTTCAGCCTAACTTTAGTTTTTTTATGTTTGATAAAGTCGCTGAATTCCAACCACAAGCATGCTTGAATAACGATAGCTTCAAGCTTTAAGTTCGATACCTGTTTGAATTTTTGGGAATTGTCACTTAGCTTTATAAGTGAGAGCACGTGCATAAAGGGTAGCATTTTTTTGCTTACTTTTCGGTTGCTGCTGGATTAAAAAGGTGGGTTATCACAAGGCAAAAGCATAGAATTCACACTCCCAAAAAGCCAAAAATTAAAACCCGGATAGCACAAAAGCAGGAACAATTTAAGGCCTCACTTAACCCTGGAAATACCATCAAAACTCTTCAAACTTAAGCTCGCAAGTGGCAGGTGAATGGTGTGGGAATACTTATGTGTAACAACCAGCTAATCAAACCCCACATCAATACATAACCACCAGGTAGAGACAAAACTAAATACAGTTTCAAAGTTTATCATTATAATTCAATAATATAGCAAGCAAAGCTAAAGTGACTATGCGAATTGAGAAACACCAGAACCCCAACCCAGCGCAGTCCAATGTTCCAGTATCCCCAAAAGTGGTAATTTCGCGCCCACATTTCACGGTTTTTTAAGCAAAAGTGGGAAACCCCCCAGGGTCCCATCGCTAAAAAATAAAAAACAGTGGTAAATCAAGATTAACGATTGAGAGTCAGGCCAAACTGTCCCATAATACTTTTCGAAAAGTGTAAATAATAATAATCGACGTAATTCTCTTAAAACAATAACTTACACAACCTTGTTAAAGTAGATTAAATACTCAATGAACCCCCGATTTATACACCTGCGTTTGCACACTGAATATTCACTGGTCGATGGTGTGGTGCGCATCAAGCCGTTGATGAAAACCCTTGCGGATCAAAATGTCCCGGCGGTTGCATTAACCGACCAGTCCAACCTGTTTGCGATGGTTAAGTTTTACCGGGCGGCAATGGCGGCGGGTATCAAACCCATTATCGGTGTCGACATCTGGGTGCGCTCGGCGGTGGAAACAGAAAAACCTTCGCGGATGGTTTTACTGTGCCAGAACAATGAGGGCTATCTGAATATCACCCGTCTCATTTCCCGGGGTTACCTCGAAGGTCAACATGGGGGAATTCCCATGATAGAAGTGGACTGGTTGCGGGAAATGAACGCGGGCATTATTGTGCTGTCCGGTGGTCGTGAAGGTGATGTGGGCCGGGCGCTTTTATCGGGCAATCACATTCTTGCTCAGGAGTTGTTGAAGGCCTGGCAGAATATTTTTCCGAATCGTTTTTATCTTGAATTACAACGCACGGGTCGTGAGGGCGAAGAAGAGTATTTACATGCGGCGGTGAGTCTGGCGATGACTTCAAACACGCCGGTCGTTGCCACCAATGATGTGCGCTTTTTAAAACAGGATGAATTTGATAGCCATGAAGTACGGGTGTGTATTCATGACGGGCGAACCCTCGATGACCCGCGTCGCCAGAAATTATACAGCGATCAGCAATACCTGCGTACAGAAGAAGAAATGTGCGCGTTATTTGCGGATATTCCCGAGGCTTTAGAGAATACGGTGGAGATTGCCCAGCGGTGTAGTTTAGGTGTCCGCCTTGGTGAAAGCTTTCTGCCGAATTTTCCGATACCGGAAGGTGACACCATTGAGTCGTATTTTATCCGCGTCTCAAAAGAGGGTCTGGAAAAACGTCTGGAAATTTTGCTGCCCCTGGATTCTGGTCTGGATTCTGAAAATGCGCAGGAGCTCCGTAAGCCTTATTACGAGCGCCTGGATATTGAGCTGGGCGTCATCAACACCATGGGCTTTCCGGGTTACTTTTTAATCGTTGCGGACTTTATACAATGGTCAAAAGATAATGAAATTCCCGTGGGGCCCGGACGGGGTTCCGGTGCCGGTTCACTGGTGGCCTATGCGCTGCTCATTACCGATCTCGATCCTCTACAATACGACTTACTGTTCGAACGATTCCTGAATCCGGAGCGGGTATCCCTGCCGGATTTCGATGTCGACTTCTGTATGGATGGCCGCGACCGGGTGATTGCCTATGTGGCGGATACCTATGGGCGGGATGCGGTATCGCAGATTATCACCTACGGTTCAATGGCGGCGAAGGCGGTTATTCGCGATGTGGGGCGGGTGTCTGGCCTGGGTTACGGCTTTGTCGATCGCATCGCCAAGATGATTCCGTTTGAAATTGGCATGACCCTCACCAAAGCGCTGGAAGAGTCGGAAGATTTAGCCAATGCCTATCGGGATGAGGATGATGTTACGGATCTAATCAATATGTGCTTGTCGTTAGAAGGCTGTGCCCGTAATGCGGGCAAGCATGCCGGGGGCGTGGTGATCTCGCCCTCGGTGCTCACCGACTTCACACCGCTGTACTGTGAGCAGGGCGGCCACAGTATTGTTACCCAGTTTGATAAAGACGATGTAGAAGCCATCGGGCTGGTAAAGTTTGATTTTCTGGGCCTGCGTACGCTGACTATTATTGACTGGGCGGTGCGCAATATCAAAGCCCGTCATGCAGATCAGCAGGATCTGGATATTAATCGGGTGCCATTGGATGATGACGCCGCATTTAACCTGTTAAGAGCGGCTGAAACTACAGCGGTATTCCAGCTCGAATCCAGCGGTATGAAAGACCTCATCAAACGCCTGCAGCCGGATAGTTTTGAAGACATTATTGCACTGGTGGCGTTATTTCGCCCGGGGCCGTTACAGTCAGGCATGGTGGATAACTTTATTAACCGTAAGCACGGCCGTGAAGAAGTCTCCTATCCGGATGTTCAGTACCAGCATGAATCACTTAAGCCTATTTTAGAGCCCACCTACGGCATTATTCTGTATCAGGAACAGGTTATGCAAATTGCCCAGGTGCTATCGGGTTATACCCTTGGTGGTGCAGATATGTTGCGCCGTGCTATGGGTAAAAAGAAGCCGGAGGTGATGGCTCAGCAGCGCGCCATTTTTGAAGATGGCGCCAGAGATAATGGCATCGATGGCCAGCTGGCGATGAAGATTTTCGATCTGGTGGAAAAATTTGCCGGTTACGGTTTTAATAAATCCCACTCTGCGGCTTATGCTTTATTGTCGTATCAAACGGCATGGTTAAAGTCTCATTACCCGGCGGAATTTATGGCGGCGGTATTATCCGCAGATATGGATAATACCGATAAGGTGGTGATACTGATTGAAGACTGCCACCGCATGAAACTCGATGTGTTAACGCCCAATATTAATCGCTCGATAATTAAATTTTCGGTGCCGGAAGAAAATCAGGTTTTATACGGGCTGGGCGCAATTAAAGGTGTGGGTGAAGCCGCGCTCGAAGGCATTATCGAAGAGCGTAATGCCAATGGTGTGTATAAAGATCTGTTTGATTTATGCCGGCGGGTTGAAGGGCGTAAAGTGAATAAGCGGGTTCTGGAGGCATTAATCAAAGCCGGTGCACTGGAAGAGTTAGGCCCGAATCGCGCAAGTTTAATGGCGCGCTTACGGGATGCCATGCAGGGCGCCGAACAATACCAGAAAAATGCCAGCATCGGCCAGGATGATTTATTTGGCAGTGCCGCCGCCGATGATAACATTGCTCCGGTTAATGAAATCACCGTTGAAGAGTGGGAAGAGGAAAAACGCCTGACCTTTGAAAAAGACACTCTAGGTTTGTATCTCACCGGTCACCCGATTGAGCGTTACGAAAAAGAATTAAAAAAATTCACCGACTGCACCCTCGGCGCACTGGCGGATCAGAGTGATTTGGCCTCCGGTGCCGGCGGCGGTTACATGTCGCAACGTAATGCAAAAAGTTATAAGCTGGCGGGCCTGATGATTGGCATGCGGGTGCGACGGACTAAAACCGGTGGCAAAATAGTGTCCGCAGTGCTCGATGACAGAACGGCGCGGGTAGAAGTACGCATGTTTGAAGAAAAGTTTGAGCAGTACAATTATTTATTAAATAAAGATAAATTAATTGTGGTGGAGGGTAAGGTTATTTATGACGACTATTTTGGCGGTTATCGAATTACCGCAGATGTGATATACGATATCACCGAAGCGCGCCAGAAATTTGCCCGGCGACTGGAAATTAATTTAAAAGATGATAATGGTGATCACAGTATTGTGCAGCAACTTAATCAGGTTTTAAATCCGTTTCGTGAAGGAGCCTGTCCGGTGTGGATTAATTATTCCCGTAATGATGTCATTGCCAAACTTTCCTTAAGTGATGACTGGTGTGTGCAACCCAGTGATGAATTAATTAATCGTCTGGATAAACTCGCAGGTGATAATAATGTGGCGGTTATTTATTAAGGATATTTTGATTAAGTTTGACATGTTTTTTAATTTTTTAGCGATAATAAATATAAAAAATAGTAAATATAAAAAAGGATTTGTAAAAACAAATGAAAACAGATGCCCCTGCAGAATACCCAACCACCGTTGTGAGCCTGGTGTCCATACTTGGCAAATTGCTTGATCATTACGGACTGGATAAATACGAAATTGCCAAACAGGTAGGTATAGATACCAGGACTGCCTACAAGTCAAATGATCGCATCAGCACGGCCAAACTACAGAAAGTCTGGAAAATTGCCTGCAAAATAACTGGCGATAACTGCCTGGGTTTAACTTACGCAGAGTTAATTCAGCCGGCCGCTTTGTGTGGCCTGGGGCTGGCCTGGATTACCAGCGATACCCTGAAAGATTCTATTAATCGACTGGTGCGTTTTCAGGCAGCACTTACGACCTCTGCAGATTTTATTTTCAATGAACTTGATGATTGTTATCAAATAATTTTGCGCTCAAAATTAAAAAAAACTGAAAATGTATCTATGGATGCTGCTATTGCAACGCTTTATAAAATGTGCCAGATTACCTATGGGGCAGATTTAAAAGCGGAGAGTGTAAGCATTGCGCACCCCAAACCGGATTGCAGTAATAAATTCGATCAGTTTTTTGACGTAAAAGTTAAGTTCGATACAAAAGAAACCCAGATTATTTTTGCCAAGAGTACCTTTGAGTTAAGGCTGGTTACATCGAACCCCGATCTGGCAAGAACCCATGATGAAATTGTTATTAATTATTTAAAGCGTTTCGATAAAAATAATATTGTTATGCAGGTGAGGGCGCGGATTATAGAAGAATTAAATAACGGTATACCCCTTCAGGAAAAAATTGCCAGTCACTTAAATATGAGTTTGCGCAATTTACAGCGCAAACTTAAAGATGAAGATAGCAGTTTTAAAACCATTCTTGATGAAACCCGCAGCGAATTGTCAAAGCAATATCTGCGCGGTAGTGACCGGTCTATTATTGAGGTCGGGTTTTTATTAGGGTTTACTGAACCGAGTAATTTTGCCCGGGCTTTTCGTCGCTGGACCGGTGTCTCGCCCAATGAGTACCGGGGGAGGCCACAATAATCATTCAACTTCACCAAGTCTGTTTATTAGGTTTTTTCTAAGGCATAGAAAAACCTGAACTTAATCTCATTTTTCAGCTATTTACTATAAGTTGGCACTAATTGATTCCTCTCTGGCGCTAACTGACCATCCCCACCATCGCTAATCCCATAAATTAGTTGCACCCACTAATTATGGAGAGCAGCGATGGATACCAATTACAAATACCATAGAACCACTGTTCGCGAGCCCGTGTCATTTATTGGCATTGGTTTGCATACCGGCCTACTTACTACGGTTAGTTTGAAACCCAGTGTAGATAAAAAAGGCATCTATTTTGTACGCACCGATGTGCCCGCCGGACAGGGTGTGATAGACGCCTGCTGGTACAACGTGTCGAATACCATTTTGTCTACCAACCTGAGTAATGAATTTGGTATAAGTATAGCCACAGTTGAGCATCTAATGTCTGCACTGATTGCCTGTGGCATAGATAATGTGCGCATTGAAGTTGATGGTCCGGAAATTCCGATCATGGATGGTAGTGCTGAAGTGTTTGTCGAAATTATTCGTAATGGTGGAAAGAGTTATCTTAAAGCGCCGAAGCAGGGTATCTGGATCGAACAACCTATTGTAGTCAACGATGGTGACAAATTCGCAATGTTGATGCCGCACTCTGTACCCCGGGTCAGTATGTGTATTGATTTTCCGGATACGGCAATCGGTGCGCAGTGCTACTCAGTGACGCTGCAAGATGATAGTTATTTTGAAGAAATTGCCTATGCAAGAACTTTTGGTTTTGCTGAACAGATTGATGCGATGAAAGAAAAAGGCCTTGCGCTGGGTGGCTCACTTATCAACGCGGTCCTGGTTGATGGTAATAAAGTTCTTAACCCGGAAGGTTTGCGTGTAGAGAATGAATTTGTTCGACATAAAATTCTTGATGTCATTGGTGACATGTCATTGGCAGGTGCACCGATTATTGGTCATTACTATGCGTATAAAGCCGGACATAATCTTAACCAGAGGCTGTTGAGAAAACTTTTTAGTGAGGCGTCCGCATGGACAAAAACTTCATTGCAGGAAGGTAAAGAAAGGTTTGCAAACCATGATGATTTGTACGATGGCGACTTTATTCAGCAAACGCTGAATGTTGTACCCATTAATAGTGTTGCAAACTAAACCGAGTGGGTTTAGTCCGGTAAGCTTTTTTAATTTCAGGCATTTGTTTGAAATGGCTTACCGGATTATTTTTTTCTTATAAGCCCGAATGCTACTAATTAAATAATGAAATATCGACTTATATTTCAAACTTGGAAATAATGCTGTTTAATTTGTAAGCAACATTTTCCAGATCAGTTTCAGCATGGCTTAAATCTTTAGTGCCCTGGGATGTTTTTTCAGCCAGTGTACTAATCGCCGTAATGTTATGACTGATTTCATTTGCGGTCTGGCTTTGCTGATGACTGGAGGTTTCCATCTGCGCTAAAATTTCATTTATGCTGGATACTTCTTTGGCGATATCTGTAAGTGAGGAAGCGACTTTGTTCACCTGCTGATTATTTATATCAACTTCCTTAATCGAATTGCTCATTGCGCTAACCGCATTACTGCTACCGGTTTGTAATTTGTCTATAAGCTCTTTTATCTGATTGGTTGATTCCTGTGTTTTACTGGCCAGGGTTCGCACTTCATCAGCTACCACGGCAAATCCTCTGCCCTGTTCTCCGGCACGTGCAGCTTCTATGGCAGCATTTAGTGCCAGTAGATTTGTCTGTTCCGAAATACCGCTTATAACATCGAGCACAACGCTGATGTTGGTTGATTCTTTTTCAAGTTCCTGAATTACATTCGAGGCGGTATTTAGATTGTGAGTGAGTTGGTTCATGCTGTTTAAGGCTTCATTGGAAATTTGGGTGCCGGAAGTTGCACCACTATTTGCACGATTTGCAGACTCGGCGGCAATTGAAGCCTGGCGTGAAGATTCTTCCGCTACCGCCGTCATTTCAATAACCGCAGATGCAACCTGCTCGGTTTCATGATGTTGTTGCTGAATGTTTTCTGAGGCATCCGTAATTACATTTTTCATGCGCTGTGAGGCGGAGTTTAAGTCACTTGTTGATGATTGCATTTGTTGAATCATTTCCTGTAACTGACCGCTGAACTGGTTAATGGTTTGTGCCATCTGGCCAACTTCGCCCACGCGATTTTCATCTAGCGACAGTGTGAGTTGTCCCGCTGCAATTTTGCTTAAACTGTCACGTACCTCTGATATTAATACTGTTACCTGTTTAGGACTTACTACTGCAATAAATATACCCACGGCTAATGCGAAACCGAGTAGAGATATGAGTAATATCTGGGCATTGTTCATTTGTTTAATAATATTCTGATTGCCATCATTTACAAATGTTTTTAAATGGTCGACGGTGTTTTTAATATTGGTTTCAATTTTCAAGGTTAACGGGTTGAGTTTTGTTTGAATTAATACCGAGTCTGTTCGCCAGTTTCCCTTATGATTGATTTCAAAAACCTTTTTCATCGCTTTCTTGTAGCCTTTAAAAATGTTATTAATTTTCTCGACACCTTCTTCCTGTTCAAAGGTGTATATGGACTCATATTGACCAGTTTTTGTCATTGATTTTTGAAACTGATTTATATATAAATTTATTTCAGCCTCACGGCTGTCATGCTGCAGTGAAAGATAGGTGCGAATGGAGGCCACTATTAGCATCCAGTTTTGCCTGTTGTTTAGCAGACTTTTTGCCAGCTCGCTTCTTTCTTTACTCGCGTCCTCTTCCGCTTCAGAATCCAGCATCATCTCAAAAATCTGCAGTGCTTCTTTATAGGGTGGGTTAATTTTTTCAGAAGCCAGTTTTACCCCAGGCATATTCTCTATAAAGTTTGCCGCAAGAAAACTCAGTTTTTTCTGCAGACTGATATATTCCGAGTTGAGTTCAAAAATTTCGTCGCTAAGCTTGTATAACTTATCATCATCTATGTTTTTTGAAATGCTTTGAAAGGCGTTCATTTGCGTTTCTAGCTGCTGTAAGCTGTTATGAAATCGCTTTGCATTATTTTCAGTTACATTGACCATATAAAAGCCAAGTAACTTACCGCTTTCATTGATACTGTTCTGTAATTGCAGGGCGGCCAGCATGGCGGGTATGGCCTGCTCGGAAACTTTATTGGTTTGCTGTTCGATGGAGTTAAATCTAAAAATGGCGATAAAGGCAACAACTGTCATGAGAATCAAAGTGGTGGCCAAACCGCCCCACAGTTGATATTTAATAGACAGGCTTCGTAATAATTTCATAGGGTTTCCAGCAGTAAAAAAATCGGTATTTTTATCGGTTAACTATGATATAGCTAGAAAATTTTAGTTTTTCATCTAAATACCTAAATTCATTGAAAAATCTTGTGATTTTTATTTACGAATTTTTAATAAAACATATACTGCACCGGTTCCCCCGTCTGCAGGGGTGGTGCTCACAAAAGCCAGAACCTGCGGAATACTTTGTAGCCATTTATTAACCATGGCTTTTAATACGGGTTGTTTGTCGCTGGAGTTAAAACCTTTGCCGTGAACAATGCGCACCAGTTTATAAGATTGTTGCTGGGCGTTATCTAAAAACTCCAGTAGACATTTGCGCGCATCATCGCGGCGGTAGCCGTGTAAATCCAGGTGGTCTTCAACCCCAACCTTACCGTTGCGTATTTGTTTGAGATAGGATTTTTGTATGCCCGGGCGCATAAATTCGAGGAAGTCTTCGCAGTCGCCAATGAATTCATCACTTAATGTATCGGCAATACTTTTTTCTGTTGCGGGCGGGCGTTTTTTTATGGCGGTGGGCTTTTTTTTGAGGCTGGCCTTATCTGAGTTAAGGGCCTTTACACCCTGCATGGCTTCGCTAAAAAGTTTGTCGTTGTCATCATTCATTATATAGCTCTGTGAATATGCGTCTTATTTCTATAAGATAAACATCTTACCTATTGAGTATATTTTTGTGCAAATTTTATTAAGCAATGATGATGGCTACCTGGCGCCGGGGCTGGCGATTCTGGCAAAACGCCTGGCAAAACTGGGGGAGCTCTGCGTAGTTGCGCCTGATCGTAACCGTAGTGCGGCGAGTAACTCTCTGACATTGTCCCGCCCGCTCAATGCGCAGCTGGCGGATAATGGTTTTTATAAAGTGGATGGCACACCGACCGATTGTGTGCATCTGGCAATTACCGGTCTTTTAAGTACTGAGCCGGACATTGTGATTTCCGGCCCCAATGACGGCCCCAATATGGGTGATGATGTGTTGTATTCCGGTACCGTTGCGGCGGCCACTGAAGGACGCTTTCTGGGTTTACCTGCGATTGCGGTTTCCATGGGCAGTTTTGATCCCCAGCATTTTGAAACGGCCTGCTGGGCGACAGATAAGTTGATTACTCGATTACAGCATCAGCCATTAACTGAAGACACCATCTTAAATGTGAATGTGCCGGATTTGCCGATTGATCAAATAAAGGGTTTTCAAAGTACCCGGCTGGGTAATCGGCATAAATCCTCCGGGGTGGTGAAGCAGATTAACCCCCGGGGTGAGTCGGTATACTGGGTCGGTCCACCGGGTGAAGCGCAGGATGCCGGGGAAGGAACCGACTTTTATGCCGTAAAACAGGGATTTATTTCAGTTACCCCTTTGCAGATCGATTTAACACGGTATGATAGCCTGCAAAATTTGCATCAATGGTTAAGTGATTTATAAAACCGTGATTCTACTCAAACGCGATATAATCATCGCATTCATAAGATTTCCATGTAGGTTTCCATGTGTAACAGGCTTTTAAAATAGTGAATTTATCTGATCCCCGCGTGCAGGGTATAGGCATGACTTCCCAGCGAACCCGTGACCGGCTGATTGAGCGGCTGCGTGACAAAGGTATTCAGAATGAGCAGGTACTGGAGGCGATGCGTCTCATGCCCCGCCATCTGTTTGTGGATGAGGCGATGAGTTCGCGTGCCTACGAAGACTCATCACTCCCCATTGGGCAGGGACAAACCATCTCCCAGCCGTTTATCGTGGCACGCATGACCGAAGTATTACTCAGCCGGGGCACGCCCGATGCGGTGCTCGAAGTGGGTACGGGCTCCGGTTATCAGGCGGCGATTCTTTCGCAGCTGGTGCCCAAGGTTTACTCGGTTGAACGCATAGTGGCGCTACAAACCCAGGCCCGTGAACGTTATCATATGCTGGGAATTCATAATATTGCCCTTAAGCACACCGATGGTTCCTGGGGCTGGCCACAACATGCGCCGTATAAAGCCATTATAGTAACTGCCGCACCGGAAGAAGTTCCCCAGGGGCTACTCGAGCAGCTGGACATTGGCGGCATGATGGTGATTCCCGTGGGTGGGCAGCAGGGGATTCAAAAGCTTTTGTTAATTACCCGTGAAGCGGATCAGTTTGTTGAAGAGGAGCTGGATGCGGTGAAATTTGTACCCTTACTGAAAGGTGCAATTCTTTGATATTTGCCGGCCTGTATAAGCGCGCCATGCGCTGGGCAGAGCATCCCCATCGGGAGCAGTATCTGATTGGGGTTGGTCTTTTTGAGTCCTTTATCCTGCCTTTGCCCACGGCATTACTAATGGTTCCAATGGTATTGGCTACGCCGGATAAAACCTTTCGAATAGCCACTATCACCACCCTTGTGTCAGTGTTTGGTGCGGTTGTGGGCTATTTGCTGGGGTGGGGTGCAATGAGCGTTATCGAGCCCTGGATTACCCAGATGGACTGGCAAGAGCCGTTGAATTTAGCAAGACTAGAATTTGCAGAATATGGTGTGCTAGCGGTGGGTATCGGGGCATTTACCCCGGCACCGTTTAAAATATTTACCCTGGCAGCGGGTATGCTCTCTATGTCATTCGTGCCTTTTCTGTTGGTTTCACTGGTAGGACGGGCGGCGCACTTTTATATGATCGGCTACTTAACCGCCTGGGCAGGGCCTAAAATGGAACCCGTGGTGCATAAATATATCGAGTGGCTGGGCTGGGCTATTGTTGTTTTGGCGGTTATTGGTTTACTTTTTCACAAGTTCCTGTAATTACTTTTGAAATACTTTATCTATAAAATTTGCTTAACACGCCTTATTTTGCCAGTGATGCTGTTACAGGTCTTTTTACAGGGCTGTGCAGAGATGCCTAAACAATGGGACACCCAGGGTTATACCGTTAAGCGGGGCGATACGCTCTATTCAATAGCCTGGCGTTATGAAAAAGATTATCGCCAGATCGCTCAATATAATGATATAGAATCTCCCTATGCCATTTATCCTGGCCAGCGTTTGCGCATGCAGGCTGCGGATAAAGATGGCACCACCACAGAAGACGTCCGGCCACAGGTATTAACAGAGGCTACCACTGGGGCGGCTATTGTTATTGAAGACTCTTCGAGCACAAATTCAGCGGCCATTGAATTATCAAGCAGGCAATCAACAGACAGGCCATTAGCAGATAATCAATCATTGCCCGTTATCAAACCGAAGCCCAAACCCACTCACACATCGGTGCGCAAAAATGAAACCCTGTATGCGATCGCCAAACGTGAAGGCTATAGTCATCACCAACTGGCTCGCTGGAATCATTTACGCTCACCCTATCTATTAAAGCCCGGACAAAAGCTGCGCTTAAGCCCCCCTGCGAGTTCACTGGGACAGGCTATTCCTGATAAAGCCACTGGCCAAGTTGGCGGCGAGAGTGTAGTTGTTTCAACACAGGCGGTTTCACGCCCGCTACCCGACTCCGCCTCCCCGCCAGTCGTAGTAAAGGCATTGCCGTTAAAAATCGATCGCTGGCACTGGCCGGTTAAAGGCCGGGTTGTGCAAACCTATCGGGTCAATGATACCGCCAGAAAAGGTATTCACATTTCTGGCAAGTTTGGGCAGCCGGTAAAAGCCGCGGCGGGCGGCACGGTGGTGTACAGCGGCAATGGGCTTATTAATTATGGGAATTTAGTTATCATTAAGCACAGTCATTCATTTTTAAGTGCTTACGCTTATAACCAGTCACTACTGGTAAAAGAAGGGGATTCTGTCAAACGCGGTCAGGCCATTGCAAAAATGGGTAAATTAGATGCCAAAGCGCGGCTTCATTTTGAAATACGTCGTAATGGCAAGCCGGTAAATCCACTGCATTACCTGCCTAAATCCTAGTCTTTTATCCTGAATAGATTTCACTCGAACGGGTTATTTGTCAAATAAAAAATCAAAAAAAAGTAAAGAATTTGATAAAAAACATAAAAAATGTGATTTTTTTCTTGTTTTCCGCTTAAGTTTAGACTAAAAAGGATACATGGTTTGTCAACAGCATAGACTGACTGTGGCTTTCGAAGATAAATGAGGAAATGATATAGCGTAATCTAAACCAAAATTATAATAACCTGGCTCACCTGGGGAGGGCTAACTATGACTGCAATCTGTGAAAAAAAACTACCAGAAAATGTAAATAAAGCAGGACTAAAGGTTGAAGATGATTGTTCAGAAATGTATCTGGACGATATTGTCAAAGATGACGAACTTGATTCAGCGATCGAACTTGAACCAAAAGCAAAGGCCAGCGCTAAGCCAGCCACTGCTAAAAGCAAATACACCGCAACGAGTGTTAATAGAAAGGAAATGGATGCAACCCGTTTGTATCTTCGTGAAATTGAGTTTTCACCCTTATTAACTGCCAAAGAAGAAGTCTACTATTCTCGACTGTCCCGAAAAGGGGTCGGTTCAGCACGCAAGAAAATGATTGAATGTAATTTACGCCTGGTGGTTAAAATCGCCCGTAGATATATGAATCGTGGTCTGGCATTACTGGATTTAATCGAAGAAGGCAATTTGGGTTTAATCCGTGCTGTAGAAAAATTTGATCCTGAAAAGGGTTTTCGTTTTTCAACCTATGCTACCTGGTGGATTCGTCAGACCATTGAACGCGCATTAATGAACCAGACACGCACCATACGCCTCCCCATACACGTTATTAAAGAGTTGAATGTTTACTTACGTGCCTCACGCAAACTAGAGCAAAAATTTGAACACGAGCCAACGGCAGAAGAAATTGCTAAACTGGTTGATCGTCCGGTCGCGAATGTTGAAAAAATGCTGGGTCTGCGCGACCGGGTAACATCTGTCGATGTGCCGGTGGGTAAAGATAATGATCGTCCACTGCTGGAAATTATTCCAGATCAGGTTAATCCTGAGCCATCTTCAATTTTGCAAAATGAAGATGTGATGGCTAATCTTGAAATGTGGCTAAACCAGTTAGATGACAAGCAGCATCAGGTTGTGATTCGTCGCTTTGGTTTACACGGTTATGAGCGCACCACGCTGGAAGAAGTGGGTCGTGAATTAGGTGTTACCCGTGAGCGGGTTCGCCAGATTCAAATGGATGCTCTGCGCCAACTGCGTAAAATTCTGGAAAGCCATGGTTTTTCTGAAGAGTTACTATTGAATGATTAATATTGAATAACTAATAATTATAATTGTATGATCCTTAGGGAGGCTTTAGCCTCCCTTTTTTATGTCTGCGATGACTTAAGGGCGCCTCTTAAAAGTAAAAACCGTCGCTATAAAATGATCCCGGCAATTACCGAGCGATCTTCCGACACTAGCACATTATAAGTCCGGCAAGCCGCAGCTGAATCCATAAATTCAACCCCAACTCCTGCTGCTATTGCACAGGCATAACTCGACGGGTGGGGAAACACCAGAGACGTGCCTGTGCCTATTAAAATAACTTCTGGTTTATGTTTCAGTAATGTCAGCCAGTTTTCCTGGGTCATTTCTTCAATGTGCGATATGCCCCAGTCATCAAGCAACAGGTTATTGCCTACCACCAGGCTGCGGCTGTATGACATATTATTAACATCAATCGTGGTTTCGGTAAATGCGCGTATTACATTGGTGCCAATGGCATAATCTTCGCTAAATTTCATTTTGTTGAGTTCTGTTTAATTACTATCCGCAAATTATATCACGGCTAGGTGTTAGCTTAATCTGACGATAGTACGGGTAATGCGAAGCGAGCCGTAAAGTTATCCCCCGGCCCGCATCGCGTGACTTATCGTCAACTAAAGCTAATTCCTATAAATTGAAATACTTTTTAAAAGATTAAATGTGGTGTCCAACATATATGCTTTTGAATGTGGAATCTAAAAGCATTTCCCTATATCATCCACTGCAATTAAGAAACATAACACGTCAGCATAATCTGGCAGCGGAGAATAAATACATGCAACCCGTCAAAATTGGTTTAATGGGCCTTGGAACTGTTGGTGGTGGCACCGCCACGGTTTTAATTAGAAACTGCGAAGAAATTGCGCGTCGCGTGGGGCGTAGGCTGGAAGTGGTGCATGTTGCGGCGCGGGACATTGCGGATCAAACAATTTTAGATGGCAGCAAAGTAAAACTGTCTGACGATGCCAGTACTGTCGTTAATGACCCGAATGTGGACATTGTTGTTGAGCTCATTGGTGGCTATTCACCGGCAAAAGAACTGGTGTTGAAGGCGATCGAAAACGGTAAGCATGTGGTGACCGCCAATAAAGCCCTGATTGCCCTGCACGGTGCAGAAATTTTTAAAGCGGCGGAAGCTAAAGGTGTAATTGTGGCTTATGAAGCCGCGGTTGCCGGTGGTATTCCCATTATAAAAGCAATTCGTGAAGGTTTATCAGCTAATAAAATTGAGTGGGTTGCGGGTATTATTAACGGCACGGGTAATTTTATACTGACTGAAATGCGTGACAAAGGCCGTGATTTTACGGAAGTGTTAGAAGAGGCGCAGGCACTCGGTTATGCGGAAGCTGATCCAACTTTCGATGTTGAAGGTATCGATGCCGCGCATAAGTTAACTATTTTAGCGTCACTTTCTTTTGGCATCCCTCTGCAATTCGATAAAACCTTCACAGAAGGCATTAGCAAAATCACCCGCGAAGATGTGAACTTTGCCGAAGAGCTAGGTTATCGCATTAAACATCTGGGTATTGCGCGAAAAACTGATAAGGGCATTGAGATGCGCGTCCACCCAACACTTATTCCGGAAAAACGTTTAATCGCTAATGTTGACGGCGTGATGAATGCGGTACTGGTGAAAGCAGATGCTGTTGGGCCGACGCTTTACTATGGCGCCGGTGCGGGTGCAGAGCCTACGGCATCTGCTGTTGTCGCCGATCTTGTGGATGTGGCTCGTGCAATGGACAGCGCGGTTGAAAACCGTGTTGCCATGTTAGGTTTTCAGCCCGACCAGTTACAGGATACACCGGTGGTATCTGCCGATGAATTCGAGACTTCATATTATGTACGCATGCTGGCGGATGATCGTCCGGGTGTACTGGCGGATGTCACCCGTATATTCGCTGATAACGATATTTCAATTGAAGCGGTGATTCAAAAAGAACCTGCAGAAAGTCAGACCCGTGCCTGCTTAATTATGATGACATCGCAAATTATAGAAAAAAATATGTCAAAGGCATTATCGAAAATCGAAGCGCTGGATTCTATTGAGGGTGATGTGGTTAAAATTCGGTTGGAGCATCTTGGGTAAAGATTAAAAGCAGTTTGTCCGCTAATGAACGCGAATGAACGCAAAATTTTTAATTTGTGCGCCGCAGGCGCACAAATCAGCTTTAAGTTTTTGACTTTATTTGCGTTTATTCGCGTTCATTAGCAGACAAACTGCTTTTGCTTTTAAATGCCTCAAACAACTCACTCCAGTTCACCGGCATTTCAACCCCATGTGGCTCATTCAAAATTTCCACATATTCATCACGGGGAATCATCAGCGCACCGAGTCGTTCCAGGTGCTCCGTATAAACCTGCGAATCAATTAACTTAAATCCATGCCGTTGTAAAAACTGACATAGATGTACCAGTGCAATTTTAGACGCGTTATTCTCCCGACTAAACATCGACTCGCCACAAAATACCTGGCCGCTATGAATGCCATATAGACCACCCACCAGTTCATCCCCATGCCAGCATTCGACACAATGCGCGTGTCCGGCTTGATGCATGTTGATGTAGGCCTGTTGCATCTCATCAGTAATCCAGGTGCCGGGTTGATCTTTACGGGGTTGGCTGGCGCAAATTGAAATTACCTGTTCGAAGGCCGTGTCCATGCGTATTTCAAAATGATTATTTCTGACATTTTTAGCGAGGCTGCGGGAAATTTTTATGTGCTCGGGAAACAACACAAAACGCGGGTCCGGAGCCCACCATAAAATAGGTTCGCCGTGGCTGTACCAGGGGAAAATGCCCGACTGATATGCACGAATCAGTCGCTCAGTTGTAAGATCACCGCCCGCGGCTAATAATCCCTGTGGTTCACTGAGTGCTGTTTCTAGCGCTGGAAAGCCGGTTCCGGAGTCGATGCCGGAGTCGATGCTTGGGTCGGGGTCTAGCCATTGTAATGAGATCATTAGCGAAGTTTAAGAGAACTGCTACACTCAGACAATAACAATATTTTTTCAGGGATAATTTAATGCACGAAAAATCCTTAGCTGAACTTTCAGTACTGATGGTCGAACCATCCAAATCTCAGGCAAAATTTATTCACCGGGAATTAAAAAGTGCAGGAATAGAGCATTTTGATATTGCCATTGACGGTCAATCTGCACTGCAAACCATGATGCAATTTAAACCGGATCTCGTTATCAGCGCGATGCATTTACCGGACATGACCGCAACTGACCTGGTTTACAAAATACGTGAAGATGAAAATTTAAAAGATGTGGCGTTTATGCTTATTTCCAGCGAAACCGGCTTTGATTATCTCGATCCGATAAAGCAGGCGGGGGTTACCGCGATTTTGCCCAAACCTTTTAAGTCTGAGCAGTTAAAACGGGGTTTGTATAATACGATGGATATTTTAAACCCGGATGCATTACAGTTTGGTGAGTTTAATGCGGAAGATTTAAAAGTGTTGATTGTGGATGATAGCACGATGGC
>Ga0316205_10000521_pt1 | contig 69278 bp, 58 predicted proteins | sample 3monthpyrite_MG_FD_204941 | JGI IMG/M metagenome (GOLD analysis project Ga0316205, IMG submission 204941) | Microbial mat bacterial communities from mineral coupon in-situ incubated in ocean water Damariscotta River, Maine, United States -... | ecosystem: Environmental > Aquatic > Marine >...
ATAAAAATACCCACAGCTTACAGCTATGGGCATCTTGTGTCTTTCAAAAATACTCAAGCAAGCTTGACATTTTTGCCAAACTCAACCTGCTGCGTATTTTTGAGTGTCGTGGAGCCGGAGGGATTCGAACCCTCGTCCAAACGTGCAATCATACTACTTTCTACATGTTTAGTTTTCATTTAGATTTTTGTCCGCTTGCCGGTCGAAAACTACCAACGCACAGCTTAGCTTCAATTAGGTTTCGCAAGTGTATCAAAGCCCTACACAAGCTAGGTTTACTTTTACGAAGTCACTAAATCAAAAACCGCAAACCAAGGTGTTTGAGTGACTTCCTGCTTGCCCACCTAGTGGGCCGAGGCGTAATTCTACTATAATTCGAATTATGCAGCTAGGGCGTAGTTATTCTCGCCGTTTAAAAAGTGTGAAATATGATATTTACGAGCTATATCCCAGCGCTCGACATGCTTACAATACAATTAGACCCGCTGTCAAAACCAGTCGGCCCCTGTAATTTTCAATGAACATTTCTATGGCGTTCCTCGCAAGGTGCTCGGGCGGGCTTTCGGCCATACACGGTATGTCGCCTCAATCCCTAACGCAGTTCCCACCAACTTTCCAAATTGGAAAGTGAAGGGCGACAAAGATACATTAAAACGCTATCTTTGCACGCTATATAACACAACAAAAAGTATTCCAATATGGCTGTAACCTTCGCTATCATTACAGAACGCAAAAATCCACCCGATAGACGCGTCGTTTTTTCACCCGAAAAGTGTGCAGAGTTGCTGGATCATTATCGTGAAGCATCCATTATGGTAGAGTCTTCGGGAGTACGGGTTTTTTCAGATCAAGCTTATAAAGATTGGGGCTTCGATGTAAAAGAAGATGTTTCAGAAGCGGCCGTCATGATTGGCGTCAAAGAAGTTCCACTGGATGCTTTAATTCCGAATAAAAAATATTTCTTCTTCAGCCACACCATCAAAAAACAACCCTATAACAGAAAATTGCTCCAAGCAATTCTAGCTAAAAATATTGAACTCTACGATCACGAAACCATCATACGAGAAAATGGAGCACGACTCATAGGTTTTGGACGTTATGCGGGACTTGTAGGGGCCTACAATGGTTTTAGAGCCTTAGGACTTAGAGATGGACTCTTTGAACTGCCAAAAGTGGAAAATTTGACAGATTTGGACGCCGTTAAGGCAGAACTCGATAAAATCACCTTGCCAAATATTAGAATTATACTTTCCGGAACTGGAAAAGTGACACGTGGTGCTAAAGAGATTTTAGATCATTTGGGTATTAGTGAGGTTTCAGATACTGTTTTTCTCACTTCAAAATTCACAGAACCTGTGTACTGTCTCATTGATGTAATGGAATACAACAAACGCAAAGACGGTAAGGCAGGGGATAAGTTTGAATTTTACAAAGACCCATCGGGTTACGAAAGTAATTTTATGCCCTATGCCAAGGCGAGTGACATGTTTATCGCTGGACACTTTTACGGCAACGGAGCCCCGTACCTATTCACCAGAGAAGATGCAAAACATCCAGATTTCAATATCAACTTAGTGTCTGATATTTCCTGCGATGTAAACGGCCCAGTAGCTAGCACGTTAAGAGCCTCTACCATTGCCGATCCCTTTTATGGGTATGACCCACAAACAGAAAAAGAAGTTGCCTTTAACGCCCCTGGAGCCATTACGGTGATGGCCGTTGATAACCTTCCTTGTGAACTTCCTAAGGATGCCAGTGAAGGATTTGGAGATATGTTTATCGAACATGTTATACCTGCCTTTTTTAATGGCGACAAAGACGGGATACTAGAGCGCGCAAGGATGACCACATCTGATGGAAAATTGACGCCACGTTTTGCCTATTTACAAGGCTATGTAGATGGTACTGAGTAGTTAGTCATTTAACGGCACAAGACCTTACTTTGGGTATATATCTTGGTACCTAATAATAGTAAAAACCCAAATCCTAGTGTTACTATCCATGCCTGATTGTTTGCTATTGGATGTACAAGAATAGTAAAAATGTCATAGGCTAAACCTGTAGGATTTTGCAAAATATCCCAGGAATTCCAGCGTAAAAATCGACCTAAGTATATTCCGAAACCTGTAAGAAAAGGGATTACTATTCCCAATCTCTTTTGAACTTTAGATCCAAATTGTACTGAAAGGGCCCGTAAGATATCTTTGGTTGAAATAAAATATAGATAAAGACCGGTCGCGGCAAATGTGCTTATCATAACCACATCATACCAAATCAATGTCTTTGGGCTGTTTTGAAGATGAATAAGATCTGTAACAATATAGGGCGCATTTGGCACAAAAAGCATCCAAAGTACAAAGGCCAGCAGCAATTTGATTTTTGAGACTTCCTTTAATGAAACATAGCTCGAGATAAAGAAAGGAACACTGGCTAAGAATAGATTCCAGACCAGAAACAACAAATAGAAAGATTCTGTAAGTTTCAATCGGAGCATGAGAAGAAAAAGACTAATGCTTATAATTAGAAATAAACTTCCAAGTGTATTAAAGCGCTGAAAAATAAATTGTTTGAAAGACGACATAGTAATGACTATTTTTTTCTGAATGTGTGTTCAATAATTAAAATAAGGATCAATCCAAACGTATAGGCCAGAACATCCCAAGGGTCAAATACAGTTCCTAGGATGGTTTTGAGTAGTTTTGATTTGATTCCTAAGACCTGTACAATGTTGCAGAGTTGCAATAGTTCAATACCTATAGCTAACGCATAGACAGCATAGGCGGTTCTTTTCACGGAAAAAGGAAAGAAGGTTTTCAGAAGACAGTACAACAATGGAATTACCAATACATCTCCCAAAAACCCTCTTATGAAACGATGAAAATGAAACCATGCGATAGCCACTTCAGTTATTAAAAGAAGCATAAAAATAATTAGATATCGCTTGTGAATTTTCATCGTCTCCTGATTATGCTTCGCCCCCCCAATCAATTTTGCGCGAAGCAAACATTACTATGGCTAAAATTAAGAATAAACCAATACTACCCACAAGGAGTGCATAGTTCTCTAGCTGAATAATGATATAAATGAATCCGTACAAAGAAGCCAACGAAGCACAAACCAACAAGGGAAACTTAAACCCTTGCAGAATGGCTCTTGAATAAATTGTAATAAGCCCCAATACGGCACCTGCTGCGATGGCATAGGCCTTTAAGAACGAACTGTGCTCTGATATCGAAATAAGCAAAGTATAAAACATGACCAACGCCAGACCTATCATGATGTACTGAAAAGGATGAATATAGATTCTGCTTACTAACTGAATAAGTAGAAAAACAAGCAACGTGAGACCAATAACCATAAAACCGTATTTAGCAGAGCGTTCACTTTTTTGATATTCATCCACAGCAATAATTAGGTTTGTGCCAAAACCAAATTCTTCCAAATTAGGTAAGTACCCAAAAAAGGACTGCTCAAATTGCCGGTTAATCTGTAATACTTTCCAAGAAGCTTTAAATCCGTCTTTGCCGATTTCCTTTTCATCTGGAAGAAACTTTCCGTCAAAACTTGGAGAATGCCAATTGGAATCCATAGATGCCGTTGTCTCTTTTCCAATAGGAACAAATTTGAGGCTTTCACTACCGTTAATTTCTATTGAGAAAGAGAAGGGTATAGGGGTGTTGGCTATTTCTTTAAAATTTGTAATAGGAATACTTTGAATGGTGCTCAGGTATTCCCGATCGTATTGAGGAGTCATGGACAAACTTTGCTCGTTCATATTCACAGCAATGGTGTTCTTAATTCCTTTTAAATTAGAGGTCATTATTACTACGGTCGCCTTGTCCCAAAGAATGTTTTCTTCTGGAATATCGGTACTTGCAAAGTTGACGGAAGGAAAGCTTCCAGAAACTTTTGTATTTGCAGTATATACCACCGATTCGTAGATACTTCTGTTTAGTGGTTTGGTGGTGACCTGAGAATCAAAATCTAAGATGTCAGGAAAGAAGTAGGCATCTTTGATCTCTTCTTTGGTGCTTGTGAAATAGGTTTTGCTCTTTTCATCAAAAACTCGTTCTTGTTTATATGTTTTGTAAGGGACTTTCAGAATAGGGCCAGAGAGCATGACTTCATTACCCCATTTTTCATTGGTTTCATTGATAACTTCTTCTTGGCGATAGGCTCGCTCCCTAATAAGTTCTTTTACAAATTCCAGCGGAATTAGTAATACCAAAAGTAGGAATCCCACAATTAGCATGCGGGCCGTAATAGAATTACGTAACCAGTTTCCAAATTTGCTTCTTTTTTGTTCCATAATGTAATTTTAAAGTACTTTGAAATTCAAAGTAGATTGATAAAAAAAATGATCTATTTATTAAGTAATTTTTCCAACGCTTCTATGTGTTTTTTAAAGGCTGCTTTTCCTTCTCGTGTGGCCTTGTATTTGGTGTTGGGTTTTCGGCCTATGAATGACTTCTCTATGGTCATATAGTTGGCTTGTTCCAATGCTTTAAGGTGACTAGCCAAGTTGCCATCAGTAACCTCTAAGAGTTCTTTAAGTCGGTTAAAATCGGCATCTTCATTCACCACTAGGATGGACATAATGCCCAATCGTATTCGGTGGTCAAAAAGTTTATTTATGTTGTCTATAATTCCCAAACTCTATGCGCGTTTCTCCTGAATAAACATAATACTTCCGTACACAATATGTAGTACGCCAAATCCAAGTACCCAAAGCCAAAATCCATAGCCAGGATACAGGGTGCAAATTAGGCCTAAAATAATTTCTATATAACCCAAATACCGAATATTTCCAATGCTATATTTTGAAGCGTTTACCAAAGCTAAACCGTAAAAAATGAGCATCAAAGCACCCGTTTGCCCATATTTTTGCTGATTCAGAATAATGAGGATATACAATCCTCCGGCGAGAAGAGGTATTAAAAAGTTAATAATGAGTCGGCGAGAGGAGGCATCCCAAATTTTTTCGTTGTTCTTCTTGGCTTTTCGTGTAGTTAGAAAAATGGCTGTTGCAATACTCAAAAAAGCGATGAGGAAGAGATCTAGCATAATAAATCTAAAAACGTCACCATCTAAAATTAAATAATCCCTACCGGAGTTACTTACCAACCAATAGGCTACAGCGGCTCCAATGAGAGCGTATATACCTGCCAAAATACCCGAAAGGCCACTGAGGGAAATAAAACGAGAGGATCTATTCATCAATTGCTTGATCTCAGTGATGTCCTTTAAATAATCTTTTTCTTCCATTGTAAAGTACTTTGAAATACAAAGTAAAAATAATCTACTGAGTTTGCCAAAAGAATTAGACTTTATTTAACAAATAGGAAAAACCCTGTTTAAAAACAGGAAAAATCCTATTGCTTTATTCCTCGGTTTGGTTGCATCTTTACAAAGCTTAATTAATTGGGGAGTTAATAAAAGCGATTATGTTGGAAGGTTGTTCGTGTTTACGAGCAACCTTTTTTTGTTTTGACCCGATTCCGTTGAGTAGTCTTAATGACTTTCAACTATGTGATATGACGTTTAAACGATTGTATTAGGCATGTTTCATTTGTATATCATATATTTTATTACATTGCGAATTGCTGTTATTAGATGAAGCACTAATTATTCCTTAGTAAAGGCGTATAAATAATAAATGTACACTAAGCAGATTAACTCCCTATGAACCCTGCCGAGAATTACATACTTGAGCAACCAGAACCTTTTCGCTCTATTTTATTACACCTACAGGTGACCATTGAGAATACAGTACCCGAAATTGACCTTCTCTATAAATATAAAATCCCTTTTTACTACATAGAGAAAAAACCATTTTGCTACTTGAATCATACAAAGGGATATGTTGATCTTGGTTTTTGGAATGCCGCGCACCTTTCCAGACATGTTGAATTAATGATTTCTAAAGACAGGAAGTATATGCGTTCGTTGCGCTATTATACTATGGAAGATATAGACCAAAGAGTCCTAGAAGAGGTCCTTATTGATGCTTTTATGGTAAAAGACAAGAAGTTCTACAAGTGATTAATAGTTTTTCGGATGGCGGTAAGATCTTTTAATAAGCCTTCCAAATGAATAAGATTTAACATATTGGCTCCATCACTTTTTGCATTAGCAGGGTCAAAGTGAGTTTCAATAAATAATCCGTCAACACCTGCCGCAATTCCTGCGCGCGCAATAGTACCGATCATTTCTGGTCTTCCGCCCGTTACTCCACTACTTTGATTGGGTTGCTGCAAACTATGCGTAATATCAAGAACCGTTGGCGCGTATTGTTTCATGGTAGGGATGCCTCTAAAATCTACCACCATGTCCTGATAACCAAACATAGTTCCTCTATCTGTAACTAATACTTGATCGTTACCCATATCGGTTACTTTTTTTACAGCGTGTTGCATGCTTTCCGGGCTCATAAACTGCCCTTTCTTTAGATTGACCACTTTACCAGTTTTGGCGGCGGCCACAACGAGGTCTGTTTGACGTACCAAAAAAGCAGGAATCTGCAATACGTCTACATAGGCCGCTGCTAAGGTTGCATCGCTCACTTCATGAATGTCTGTGACTGTAGGAACATCAAAGGTTTCAGAAACTTTCTGAAGAATTTGAAGCGCTTTTTCATCTCCAATACCTGTAAAACTATCAATTCTACTTCGGTTGGCCTTTTTAAAACTTCCTTTAAAGATATATGGAATCTTAAGAGCATCAGTGATACCAACTACCTTTTCGGCAATACGCAAGGCCATATCTTCGCTTTCAATTGCACAAGGGCCAGCGAGTAAAAAAAAGTTGTCCGACTCAGTATGTTTTAGCTTCGGAATAAGATTGAATTGCATAAAAGTATTTTAGAATGGCAAAGATAGTGAAAAGCTTGCATCAAAGATGCATTCTAGGATTCGGTAAATTTCAAGAGACTTTTGTGGAAAGAAGGGAGGCGGGTGTTCCTAATTTTTCAATAAATTGGCATTCATTGATACAAAGTGGTATTTTTTCAAAAGGACTAAAAATAATTCACTTAGAATCATTTTTCAATATGATATAAGAATTCATTAATTAGCACTACTTTTGCGCGGCCTTAAAGCAAATCGATATGGATATCAAAAACATCGCCATTATTGCGCACGTAGATCACGGTAAAACTACCCTGGTCGATAAGATTATGCATCATTGTAGCCTGTTTCGTGAAAATGAGAACACAGGTGAACTTATTCTAGATAACAATGATCTTGAACGAGAAAGGGGTATTACTATTACTTCAAAGAATGTATCTGTCGAATACAAAGGAACAAAAATCAATATTGTTGATACACCTGGTCACGCCGATTTTGGTGGTGAAGTGGAGCGTGTTCTTAATATGGTAGATGGGGTATTATTGTTAGTAGATGCTTTTGAAGGCCCGATGCCTCAAACGCGTTTTGTGCTTCAAAAGGCAATCTCTTTGGGATTAAAGCCTTGTGTTGTAATCAACAAAGTAGATAAAGAGAATTGCACACCAGATGAGGTTCATGAGGCTGTTTTTGATTTAATGTTTGAATTGGGTGCCGAAGAATGGCAACTTGATTTTCCAACGGTATATGGATCTGCCAAGAACAACTGGATGAGTGAAGATTGGCAAAATGAGACAGACAATATCGAACCGCTATTGAATATGGTATTGGAGCACGTACCAGAACCTAAAGTAGACGAAGGAAGTTTACAGATGTTGATTACGTCATTGGATTATTCTTCATTCACCGGACGTGTTGCTATTGGACGTATACAAAGAGGAATGATCAAGCAAAATATGCAAGTGTCGTTGGTAAAACGTGATGGAAGCATTATCAAATCGAGAATAAAAGAATTACATACGTTTGAAGGGTTGGGTCGTAAAAAAGTGGCCGAAGTGCATGCTGGTGATATTTGTGCCCTAGTTGGGTTGGAAGGTTTCGAAATTGGAGACACTGTGGCGGACGTAGAAGCGCCAGAAGCATTGGCGACCATCGCCATTGATGAACCCACAATGAGTATGCTCTTTACAATTAACGATTCTCCATTCTTTGGGAAGGACGGAAAATTTGTGACTTCAAGGCATATTAGAGAACGTTTGGAAAGAGAGCTTGAGAAAAACTTGGCGTTACGCGTTGAACCTACAGATAGTGCTGATAAATTTATGGTGTTTGGTAGAGGGGTACTACACCTTTCGGTATTGATAGAAACCATGCGTCGTGAAGGATATGAGCTTCAAATAGGCCAACCTCAGGTAATCATAAAAGAAGTTAACGGTGAAAAATGTGAGCCTGTAGAAGATCTTACTATTGACTTACCAGAAGAAGTGAGCGGTAGAGCTATTGACATGGTTACCATCCGAAAAGGAGAAATGGTAAGCATGGAAGCGAAAGGAGAACGCATGATATGTCAATTCATAATACCCTCACGAGGAATTATAGGGTTGAGAAATCAATTGCTTACGGCAACGGCAGGAGAAGCCATCATGACACACCGTTTTTTAGAATATCAACCCGTTAAAGGAGGTATTCCAGAACGTCAGAACGGAAGTTTGGTGTCTATGGAAAATGGTACCGCTATTCCGTATTCTATTGATAAAATTCAAGAGCGGGGTAAATTTTTTGTAGATCCAGGTGAGGCCATCTATGAAGGACAGGTGATTGGAGAAAACTCCAGGGGTGATGATATGACTGTCAATGTAACAAAGACTAAGAAACTTAGTAACGTACGGTCGTCTGGAGCCGATGACAAAGCACGTATTATTCCTGCGATCAAATTTTCCTTAGAAGAAGCATTAGAATACATACAAAAAGATGAATATGTGGAGGTAACTCCTAGTCATCTTAGACTTAGAAAGGTATTGCTGAAAGAAGTTGACAGAAAGCGAAATAAGGCGAATCTGTAAGGCCAAATGCATTAGCACATACTAAACTGCGCTATTGAGGAGTTATTTTGTAAATTTATCTTTTCAATAAACAAAGCACGTATTTGGAAGAATTTGTTGTTACAAAATACACCGCAGCACATAAGGATGCGTGGAATCACTTCGTGACCACCGCCAAAAATGCAACATTTCTATTTCATCGGGATTTTATGGAGTATCACAGCGATCGCTTTAAAGATCACTCATTACTCGTGTATAAAAACGATGAACTATACGCGCTACTTCCGGCAAACAAAAAAGGAGATGTGGTGTATTCGCATCAGGGATTAACATATGGTAGCTTTATACTTCAAGAAAGCGCCAAGCTATTGTATGCGTTTGAAGCCTTCAAAACGGTGCTGCAATATCTTCATGAAAATGGTGTTAGAACACTTGACGTTAGGATTATTCCAACGTTTTACAACAGGATGCCTTCAGATGAATTAGACTATTTTGTTTATAAAGCGAATGCGACTTTGGCGAAACGAGATGTCTCTATGGTGATCGATTTTCAGCATAAATTACGTTTTCAGAAAAACAGAAGAGAGGGAATAAATAAGGCCGTTAGAAATGGACTAACCGTTCAGATAGATGATAATTATGAAGGGTTTTGGAATGAAATACTCATCCCAAATCTTTCAGGAAAACACGGAGTTTCTCCGGTACATTCCTTAGAAGAAATAAAATTACTCGCAGCACGATTCCCGGAAAACATAAAACAGGTTAATGTCTATCACGAAGGTACTATTGTGGCAGGTACCACCGTTTTTTTAACGAAAACTACCATACATCCTCAATATGTCTCTGGAAACGGTGATAAGAATTTCTACGGGAGCTTAGATATGGTATATGATCATATTATAAATCATTGTTGGAACGATAAACGCTATTTTGATTTCAACATCTCTAGCGAAGAAAACGGAACGATCTTAAATCAAGGACTTATTTTTTGGAAAGAAACCTGTGGAGCACGCACATTTACAGTAGATAATTATGTTATTGATACTGCCGCACATCAATCATTAACTCTTCAATGCAAATGATCCCATTTTTAGATCTTCAGAAAATCAATCGGCGTTTTGAAGCTGATTTTCAGGAAAAATTTCAAGTTTTTCTGAATACAGGATATTATATACTGGGAGAGAATGTTACTGCTTTTGAAAAGGAATTCGCTGACTATTGCGGAACCTTGCACTGTGTGGGCGTTGGTAATGGTTTGGATGCCCTACGCCTTATCTTGGAAGGTTATAAGCTGTTGAAGGAGCTGAAACCTGGTGATGAAGTGTTGGTGTCTTCAAATACTTTCATTGCTACTATTTTAGCCATTAAGCAATCGGGGTTAACACCTGTTCTTGTAGAAGCTGAAGGAACTACGTATAATTTTGATATGAATACAGTGGAGGCCAGTATCTCTGCCAGAACACGTGCAATTATGCCGGTTCATTTGTATGGTCAATTGGCACCTATGACCGCCATTAATGCTTTAGCTGCTAAGCATGATTTATTGGTTATTGAAGATGCAGCGCAGGCCCATGGATGTAAGAATAGTTCAGGAAAGCTGGCGGGAAATTTAGGCGATGTAGCTGCCTTTAGTTTTTACCCTGCCAAGAATTTGGGAGCGCTAGGCGATGGAGGAGCTGTGACCACAAATAATACCAAACTAGCGAATGCCATTAGACAACTTGGTAATTACGGAACGTCTTCAAAGTACGTTAATGAAGTATTGGGTTTTAACTCCAGATTAGATGAAATTCAAGCGTTATTTTTACGATGCAAACTACCAACCTTAGATGTTGACAATGCAAGGAGAAGAGATATTGCAGATCGTTATCTTTCGGAAATAAAAAATGAGAAGATTAAATTACCTCAATATAGTTTTCGCGAAAGCCATGTGTTTCATTTGTTTGTGGTTCAAGTAGAAGATCGCAGCCATTTTATGAAGTATCTTACTGAAAATGGAGTGGGAAGTTTAATACACTATCCCATAGCACCACACCAGCAAAAAGCCTTAAAAGAATTCGAGACCCTGAGATTTCCTGTGACGGAAAGCCTGCATGAGAGGGTAGTAAGTATTCCTATGAGCCCTGTGCTTTCCAATGACGAGATTCATACCATAATAGACGTTTTAAATGGCTATTAAGTGAGACTTCCAGCCTTCATACGCGAAAATTTACTGCTAAAGATGACCTCTTTAAATGCAACGGTGATTGGCATTCGCTTGGTTATTTCCCTATTTGTTCAGCGTCTTTTGGCCGAAATGGTGGGGGAGGCGGGTATTTCAAAAATAGGGCAGCTTCGCAACCTATTGCAATTGCTTACATCGGTATCTTCTGGGGGTATATTTAGCGGAATTGTCAAGTATGTAGCCGAATATAAGGACGACCAAGAACAGCTTCAGAAACTGTTTTCCACCTCTTTTGTTTTTGTGATACTAGGATCTATCATTGTAGCTCCTGTTTTATTCTTTGGATCCAACTATATAAGCGAATATCTTTTTGCGTCGACCTCCTTTGGTTATCTCCTTAAGGTACTGGCAATAATGGTTCCGTTTATTGCAATACATCGAGTTTTTAGCGGAGTTATTCATGGATTGTCCAAGTATAAGAAATTTGCCAAAATTGATCTTTTTGGCTACATATTGAGTGCGGTCATTTTGGTAATCTTCCTCTTTAAGTTTGACATTGATGGGGTATTAATTGCCATTGCTATAACTCCTGCCCTTCAATTGGTGGTGCTTCTTTTTATTTTCTTTAAAACACTACGGGAATATGTTCAGTTTTCGAAATTAAGGTTGCAAACGCCAATGATTAAAGGCCTCTTGGCCTTCTCACTCATGTCATTCTTCTCAACAATATTGCTAAATTATGTGGAGATTGATATACGTAGCATGATCGTTGGGACTATTACTGAAGATGATGCCGGTATATGGACCGCCATGACTTTTATTTCCAAAAATTATATGGTATTCTCTTCGTCTCTCTTTACATTGTATGTGTTGCCCAAGTTTGCAAGTATCCATACAGAAGGAGGTTTTAAAAAAGAACTGCTAAACATCTACAAAACCTTACTTCCTATTTTTGGGTTGGGGATGTTGTTGGTGTATTTACTTCGAAATTATGTTATCCTGATTATTTATCCAGATTTTACCGCCATGGAACCACTATTTAAATGGCAACTTTTAGGAGATTTTCTGCGCTTAGCTTCCTTAGTGCTTGCCCATCAATTCTTGGCCAAGAAGATGGTGCGTAATTTTATTTTTTCAGAAATACTTTCGTTAGGATTGTTCTACTTTTTAGCACATTATCTATCCGGAATATACGGAGTGGAAGGCGTGGTTATGGGGCATTTTATTCGATACGTAATCTATTTTGTAGTGGTTTTATTCTTGGTGATGCGATATTTCAAGAAAAAAAAGGTAACTGAAGTAAGTTAAGCTTGCTCCCAAATAGCTTCGTACTTTTTTGCCACCGAAATATAATCATGCTCTCGTTCTACAAAGGCTCTAGCATTAGCTCCTATTTCACGGATCATTTCAGGATTTTCAATGAGGTTACATAGTGATGCCGCTATTGCATTGGCATCTGGCAAGGCGTTAATCGCAACTTGATTTTCTAACTTATAATGTTCTTCAAACTCTTTCTCGGCACCTGTAAAGACTACTTTTCCCTTGGCCATAGCCTCGAGAGCATTGTAGCCCTGATCATAGCCAAGTACTTGATCCAATACAATGTGAGCACTTTCATAAGACGTAATATATTCGGCATAAGGAAGGCTTTCCACAACAAGAACCTTCACTCGCTTCGGATATTTTTCTGAAACAATTTGTAAGGCCTCTTCGAAATAGTCGCTCCCTTTTTTATAATAATTTTTCCTATTAATACCGTGAAAAATGGTTATTTGACCATTAATGGGGGTAGGGCGGGCCGACAATGTGGTGGTGTTAATTGGATTTGGAATGAGCCCAAGGTATTTGGGATGTCCTTTCAACGGAATGTGGTAATCTAGATCTGATGCAATGACGCCATCAATCTTGTCAAAAATAAAGGCATGCAGCAATGCAAAATCTGGCTCCATATATTTCAACGAAGGCTGAAATGATTTTCTAGAAACCTTTCCTTGAAATAACGGAAGAAATATAGAGTATCTGAATTTTTTTGCCATGGCATAAGAAACGCTAATATGATCCGTTCCACAGGATAACAGAAACAGACGTGCATTATGCGAAGCCAAAAACGAAATAAGTTCTTTTTCGGCTTTTGCTACTATGCCAAAAGGACTTTCATTAATGAGTTGTACCACATCATGTCCTTTCAAGGCTTCAGCATGGGAATAGAATTGTTGCTTGACATTAACAGAAGTAAGATCGATTCCTGTGAGGGTGTACCATAGCATCTTCCACTTTTTGGCAAACCCCGTCATGTATTTTCGGTAAATCCGAATATCGACGGGAAATTTTTTGAAGTCATCACCACTGCCTATGATAGTCACATCATGACCTAGGGTAACGAGGCCTTCCTTTAAAGAATTATGTAATCGGCTGTATTCCCCAACCAAAAGTATCTTCATAAATGCATTATATTTGCCAACACCATGTTCAAAAATACACATTCATAACGATGCCGCCAAAAGACAAAAAGATTAGCGTATGTCTGGTTGCTATTTCATTAGGCAAAGGAGGATCTGACCGTTCTTGTGGTCTTTTGTCTAAAATGCTGACTGCCCAAGGATATGAGGTGCATCTTGCGGTACTTAATGATAGGGTTGAGTATCCTTATGAGGGACAATTATTAAATTTGGGCGAAGAGAAAACATCCCATGATACCTTTTTGAAAAGGTTTCAAAGGATGGGAAAATTAAAGAAGTACCTCCGTAAGCATCAAATTAATTTTGTTATTGATCATCGAGCTAAGAACAGTTTTTTTCGGGAATGGGGATACAAAAACTATGTGTATAAGGGTATTAAAACGATTTATGTGGTACATAGTTATAAGATGGAAACATATTTCGGAAAAACACCGCATACATTTAGAAAGTTTTACGCTTCAAACGTTGCGAATGTGGCTGTTTCCAAAGGCATAAAAGAGGCTGTTGAAAGAGAATTGCACTTGTCAAATTTTACCACCATATACAATGCTTTTGATCCCGATTGGATTCAAAAAAGTACGGCAGAAATATCAATACCGAAGAAAAAGTATGTCTTATCTTATGGTAGAATAGAAGATGATATCAAAGATTTTAGCTTTTTGATTCAGTCCTTTCATCTTTCCCAATTGTGGAAAGAGAACATTTCATTGGTAATTATGGGAGAGGGTAGGGATGTTGAAAAGATCCAACAATTAGCGAAGCAGTTAGAAATTTCAGATTTTGTTATATTTCTTCCCTTTATGGAAAATCCCTTTCCATATATTGCAAATGCCCATGTGGTTACATTGACGAGTAGGTGGGAAGGATTTCCTATGGTGTTGTTAGAATCTCTTGCATTGGGCACGCCTGTTGTCTCTTTAGACATACAATCGGGACCCAGTGAAATTGTGGAACATGGAAAAAATGGATTGTTAATTGCCAAAAGAGAAGTACCTTTATTTTCAGAAGCATTGAAAGAAATTTTTAATAATGGTTTGTTGTATGAAGAGTGTAAGGCAAATGCAAAGTCATCTGTCTCACAATTCTCCATAGCACAGACCGCAGCGCAATGGTCGCAGATACTAACCAATGAGTAGAACAACAGTAGATTCCATATCAATTTTAGAGATTCCCAAAATATCTGACCCAGATGGGCGGGGAAATTTGTCAGTTGTTGAAAAGGATGTCCTTCCTTTTGACATTCAACGAGTATATTATTTGTATGATGTGCCGAGTGATTCTTCACGAGGTGGTCATGCGCACATTGAACTGCAGCAATTTTTAATTGCCCTTAGCGGAAGCTTTGATGTTGTGCTGGATGATGGTGTAAACAAGCGCACCATTTCTTTAAATAAGCCCAATAAAGGACTTCTTATTCCGACTGGAATTTGGCGAGAACTCGATAATTTTTCTTCTGGCGCTGTTTGCCTATCTCTGGTGAGTGAGGTGTATAAAGAAGATGATTATATAAGAGACTACAATGCATTTCTGAATTACAAGAAAAGTAAGTAGCTTTGGAGCCAAATCTGAACCTGAAAACCAAGTAGAATCATTTCACTTTCCTATGATAAACGGTAAGAAAATTGTTGTTGTATTACCCGCTTATAACGCCGCAAAAACATTAGAAAAAACCTATAACGAAATTCCCCGAGAGATTGTAGACGAGGTGATTTTAGTAGACGATCACAGTACGGATAATACGGCGGACCTAGCTCGAAAAATTGGCGTTGATCACATTATAACACACAGTAAAAATCTGGGCTATGGTGGAAATCAAAAGTCTTGCTATAATAAGGCATTGGAATTGAATGCAGACATTGTTATCATGCTGCATCCAGATTATCAGTATACACCTAAGTTAATCCAATCTATGTCGTATATCATCGCAAATGATGTTTATGAGGTGGTATTGGGGTCTCGAATTTTAGGAAAAGGAGCACTTAAGGGAGGTATGCCTATTTATAAATATATTGCGAACAGATTACTCACGTTTGGTCAGAATGTTTTAATGTCTCAAAAACTTTCTGAATACCATACTGGATATCGTGCATTTTCAGGAAACGTCTTACGAAAGACGAACTATATGAAAAACTCAGATGATTTTGTTTTTGACAATCAGATGCTGGCGCAAATTTGCTTTAACGGATTTCAAATTGCCGAAATTACCTGCCCAACCAAATATTTTAAAGAAGCATCGTCAATCAATCTAAAGAGAAGTTCAATATACGGCCTGGGCGTTATTAAAACTTCCATACTGTATTTTATAGCCAAACGATTTGGAATAAAATCGAACATATTTAAGTAACTTCGGTTTCAGCAATGAACCCATCATGATCCAATTTGTAAAAAGAAATCTTTTCTTAATCCTGTCTTATTTTTTGGCTGTCGGGTTGGTATTAATAAGCCTGGGAAATGGTTTTTTTTGGGATACGGTGCAATTAGGATCTAAACACGCCACTTTTTATTTTGAATCTAATTTCCAATCCTTGTGGTTGCCAGATCACTTGGATAGCGGCCATATTCCAACGTTCGGGATGTATATCGCTGCGCTCTGGAAAATAGCAGACAGGAGCTTATTAGTAAGCCACCTGGGATTACTGCCTTTCGTTATTGGGATTGTTTGGCAGCTTCATAAACTATGCGCCAAATTTGTATATCAGCAAGTAATGGGTATCGCCACACTATTGATATTATTGGATCCAACATTGCTTAGTCAAATGACCTTGGTTTCGCCGGATATTTGGTTGGTGTTTTTCTTTCTTATAGGAACTAACGCGGTGCTCTCCAACCAAAGATGGATACTCACATTGAGTATTGTTTTGCTCTTTTTAACCAGTATGCGAGGGATGATGATATCACTTTGCCTCTTGTCTTTAGATATTTACTGCAACATTCTTTTTACAGGTTCTTTTCAGAAAATAGTAGGTAAATTACTGAAACGAAGCCTTATTTACATCCCAGCGCTCTTGCTGTTTATAGTTTATAGTTACGTTCATTACGGTGAAAAAGGGTGGATTGGGTTTCATCAGGACTCTCCTTGGGCCGAGAGTTTTGCATCGGTCGAATTCTCAGGATTTTTAAGGAATTTGGGAGTGTTCGCATGGCGATTAATGGACTTTGGGCGCATTGCGATTTGGGGTATACTTCTCGTCCTTTTTATTAAATACATTAAGCCTATTTGGATGAGTGTCTTAGTGAAAAAACTCTTGTTTTTCGCGGGGAGTTTACTTATCATACTTCCCATTAATATGCTTTGGGCCACGGGTCTTTTGGGCCATAGGTACTTGTTGCCAATATATTTAATTATAGCCCTACTCGCTGTGACTATATTGTTTTCACTTTTCACAAATAAACGCCTTCAGAAGGTGCTTGTGGGCCTATGGATTGTGCTACTCATTTCTGGGAATTTTTGGATATACCCACCACAAATAGCCCAAGGCTGGGATGCAACCTTAGCGCATTTGCCTTATTTCGAATTGAGAAAAGAAGCATTGCAGTATATAGAAGAACAACGTATCTCGTTTGATGAGGTTACTTCTTTTTTCCCTAACGTAGCTACTTTAGATGAAATAGATCTTACCGAAGATCATAGAAACTTTGATAATTTTGATGGCGAAAGCTCGTACGTTTTGTATTCCAACGCTTTTAATCCTAGCGATGCATACTATGAGCAATTACTTCAAGAGTATAGTCCCGAAAAACGCTTTGAAAAAGGAGGAGTTTTTGTGATACTCTATAAGAAAAAATAGAGATTTATTTAAACACGCTAAAGCGAAGGCCAAGATTGCCAAGAAACCCCTTTAGTCGAAACAGCATCTCCAACATTGTGCCTGGTTGTTTTAGTAGAAAGAGCTGTTTTTTAGTAAGGTTGTTTTTATCAATCTTGTCATAATTATTTTGAAAAGCTTCTTTGTTTCCTTCCACTTTTGCCAATAAACACAGTGAATACCTGTTTAGATCTAAGTATTTTTTCAATGCTTGGTTTTGACCTTCCAAATGGGTATATGCATCAAAATTTGCCTTTTCATGTACTTTTTTAGTGGATTTGGATAAACTGTTCTTTAGCACCATAATTTGTACACAGATCTTCGGGCTAAACACAACTGGGTATTCAACGCCTACACGAATAAAGAGGTCTGTATCTTGGCCGCTTTTTATAGTAGGATTGTAATATCCAATCTTTGAAAAAACATCCTTATGCAATACAACACTGGAACTGTTGATAATAGAATGGAGACAGCTGCCTTCAAAGAAATTGACCTTGATATCTTCCTTGTTTTCGGTATTGACCGAATAACTCTTTTTAAATGTTCTGCCGTTTGAGATTAAAACACTATTGGTAGCAAAAACATGATCATTTGGATATTTTTCAATAAGCCGAAGTTGTTCTTCCAAATAGAAGGGCTGCCAGACATCATCGGCATCAAGAAGCGCAATGTATTCGTTCTGTGCTTTTTTAATCACATAATTTCTTCCGGCGCCGGCGCCCATATTTTCTTCGGAAAAATAACGAACTCGCGCATCTGAAGTGAACTTTGAAATTTCAGCTTCACTGTTGTCTGTTGAACCATCATTTAATATCACAAGCTCGAAATCTTCGAAGGTCTGATTCATAACACTGGCTAGGGTTTTTTCTATGAACCCTTCCTTATTGTATACAGATATGACCACCGAAAACTTACCCATCGTTTTCCTTGAGTTTAGTATAAAGGAACAATCTATATAGGTCAAAAAGAAACAACGACGGATTTTTAGACATTAAATTCTTTAGAACGGTTTTTTGAAACAAACCAAGCACCCAAATATAGAGGGATGCTGTTCCTGTTTTTTTAAGTTTTAAATAGGCCTTTTGAATAGGTCTAAAATCTTCGGAAACACATTTTTGGTTGGTTAGTTTGTATAACGTTTCAATGCCTAGTTTTGTTTTTTCTATAAATGTTGAACTTGATTCTAAACCATGATGTACGATAGGGTTTTCAATATGAGCCACTCTTACATTATTGGCCTTCAGATTGGCTGAAAAAAGTACATCCAGACCGTACATATTCTCTAAGCAGTCGTTGGCTTTCAGAAAAAAGACCTTTCTAAGCAGGAAACATTGAGAAATGATAGAGAGATAGGGCATTTCACGTCGGCGTTCAATTGTTTTTGCTTCACGTTGCTTTCCATACTTCCACCGAAGCATTTGCGCTCGCTCTGGGACTTGTTTCGTATAGCGTATTCCTCCAAAGACCAAATCAATCTCTGGCGTTAATGAAGCAATTTGAGTTTGCAAAAAAGTTTCACCTTCGGGCATTACATCGGCATCCATAAATAAGAGCGCATCATAAACGGCGTCTTGGGCTAATTGGTTGCGCAGTGCGGTACGACCTTTATTGTTTTCGCACTTCTTATAGATAACATTGGTCAGGGAGTGCATTCCTTCATTTTCTTCAAAAAAGACCGTAGAGGCATCGTCATACACTCTTATCTCAATAGTTAACTGGGCGTCTAGAGCTTGCTGATGTAGCAACTTGACCAACGGGAAGACGTTATAGTTATATGTGGGAATGAGAATGGAAACCATGGTTAGTGACGCTTTTTATACGTGGAAACAAAGATCGTGTTTTTGTTAGTCATTGGAGGGTGAAGTATATATTTTAAAATATGTGGTTTGTACTATAAGGGTCCATTGTTCTTCTATTAGGGGTATTATTTCATACCCTTCAAGTTCTTTTTGGGTGAATTCGCTGGTCTCCATAAAAATAACCGTTTTCTTTTGAACAAGGGTATCAAAAAGACGCCGTGCTTCTCCATTGATCTCCACATCTAACGGCCAATCTGTGCCTATAGGATTTATCGTTTTTGTCAGGTAGTGAGCACGGGTCATAGAGGGAAGAACGGTGAAATTTGGATACTTGCTGGCCAAACGTTTTAGTTCTACCAATTTATCATGAGTCTCTTTATCACTTTTTATAAACTTCAATTGGGGGAAAACGCCTCCTAGGGTGTATGTGAGTTCATTTCTTTCGGCATCCCTATAAATAGTTTGATACCCGATAAAAAACAATCCTAGAAAAAGCAGGAGGCTGGTTCCTGACATCCATGAAGGCATCCGATCTTTTCCAGAAGAAAAAAACAAAAGATAGAGGCCAGCAACCAAGGGTAAACTAAAATGAATAGGGGTTCTATATCCATTACTAATAGAAGCACTCCAGCTTACAGCCAACAAAAGTAGGAGTAGCCCATATCGTTTGTCTTTTCGAGATTTGATTAGACCAAAAATGAGCATACCCACCAACCAAACTTGGAAGAGATTCTTAACTATGGTCCATGCGTTTTTATCATCTAAAAAGACAGCACCCATATATATGCAGATGCCAATGGTAAGCAATAGGTATACATATTTTTTAGGAACAAAACGGACCGCGATGATACCAGCGATAACACCTCCTAGTAGGTATAGAATGTTACTTTTGAGTACTAGGTAATAGGTTTTTACTCCAGAGTTTAGTAAGCCTGAGGCAGGAGTCCTTATAAAGGTTTGATCTATGAATGGCGCTAAGGAATTAGTGGCCATTTTAAACCCAACATAGCCTAAGACCCAAAATAGACCAAAGAGGGTGTAATATTTTAAACGATAAAAATCTTTTCGGAGTAACAGATAGAGAAACAGGAAAATGGGCATGAAATAAAAGGACTGTTTGGAAAACGTACCCAGTACCATACATAAACACCCAAAAAATATGGAAACTCTACTGGCTTCATCTTTCAGCAATAAATAGAGTCCCAGAACACAAAAAAACACACCATCTATGGTGTTCCAACCCATAGGCGGGTAATTGTGAATAGAGATTATGGCTCCAACAATAGACAAGAAGTAAAGGAGATGTTTAGAGCGAAGCGAAAAATGCTGACATATCAATTTTGCACCCAAAAATGAATATAAGAATACTTGGATATAGAAAAAAGAGCGCTCCAATAACATTCCATAATTTTCCGAAATAACTATAAAAACAGTATGTAAGTAGGCAGGAATGGCGGGTCTAGTATAAATAAAATCTCGATGTGGTAATTGCCCATTATAGATGTTCCAAGAAGTCCCAAAAATATACCCAGTATCTGTACCCTCGTATCCAAAAGGCATATAGATGAGGATATAAAATAGACACAAAGCGTAAAATAAATACTGATATATTTTACCCATAACTTTCTCGTCAATCATCATTTTGAATCGCGGTTGTAATTGGTGTCCTTAACAATGTAAAGCGGACGATCGAGTATGTTTTTGTTCATGCGACTAATATATTCTCCGATGATTCCAACCGAAACCAATTGGACTCCTCCGATAAAGGTGCTACTTATTATTAATGATGTCCACCCTGTCACAGTAACATCTAAAATAAAATGCGAATAGACGGCATATATAATAACTAGAAAGGAAATGAAACAGATGAAGAATCCCATCCGACTTACAAATACAAGCGGTATGTCTGAAAAAGATGTAATTCCATCAATGGCAAACCGAAACATCTTAGAAATAGAATAACCAGATTTTCCTTCTTTGCGCTTGTCCCGATCATACATTACTTCGGTTTGGTTAAACCCTAACCATGCTATTTGACCACGAAGAAATTTATTTTGCTCGGGCATTGCCTTTAAATAACTAACAACTTTTTTGTCAATAAGCCTAAAATCTCCTGTATCTAGAGGAATAGGGGTTGCCGTAATTCTTTTCAATATCCTGTAGAATAAACCCGCAGTTAACAGTTTGAACCAACTTTCACCTTTTCGCTTATTGCGTTTAGCATACACTACATTATAACCCTCTTTATACTTTTCATATAGGGAAGGAATAAGTTCGGGAGGGTCTTGTAAGTCACCATCAATTATTACCACCGCATCTCCATTACAAAAGTCTAATCCTGCCGAAACGGCAATTTGATGCCCAAAATTTCTACTAAAATTTATGTAGAAAACATGGCTGTCTTTTTGAGAAAGTGTAACCAACTCCATAAAAGAGTTATCAGTACTTCCGTCATTAATAAATATGAGTTCGTAATTCTTGGTTATGGACGAAATACTATCTATCAGTCTTTTGTATAGCTCGGAAATGATATTCTCCTCATTGAAAATGGGGATAATTACAGAAAGATCAATGTTCTTTTTTTCTTCCATATTGTTACTAATTTGAATTAGCAAGTTATAAATATACCTAAAGGCGTTTTTTGAGTTATCGCAAATTTAACCAAATATAAGGTGATTGTTTTGTAAATTGGATACCAGTATTAAAACCAACCGTATTTTAAATGAAAATTTGGACATTTTTACTGCTTGCGTGTATGATTTTGACCCCCTTGTCAATAGGTGCGCAAAATGAAGCTTGGTTTTACCTGAGAGCAAAAGATACCCTGTTTAATCCAACGTTTCAGACAGAAGAAGAAAATATAAGGTATGTTGGAAATAACCAAATTCTTGCAGGAATCCTTGAGAAATATTCGATTTCTAAGTTCAAAAAAACATTTAAGCATGCTAAAAAAGAAGACCTAAAGAGAACGTTTTTTGTGATGGCAGATAGCCCGCAGTTAATGACTGATCTTCTGCAAAAGGCTTCTCATATCTTCAATTTTGGAGAACTTATTTCTGAAGAAGATAAAAAAATATTTGAACCCAATGACTACGGACTTACGAGTACCATTGGAGATAATACGGGCTTGCCCATTAATCTGGATTATATGGATTTTATGGGAGTGCCTAAGGCTTGGTACTATACAACGGGAGAACGAGATATTGTCATTGGAGTTTCAGACGCGTATGTTGATTCAACCGATACAGAGTTCAAGGGGAAGATGAAAATGTATCGAAAGGCACCATTGGCAAAAGGACATGGCATCAGTCAGGCGGCTAACATGGCCGCTCAGGGGGATAATGGCTATGGTATGCCAGGAATTTGTTACGATTGCAGTATTGCCTCTACAACCTATGGAGACTTTCAAAATTTTGCGCAACTGTTAGAGCTTTCTCGTGCCGGTGTAAAAGTGATCAATTGTAGTTGGGTAGGAACTCGATATTATGAAACTGCTCAAGCGGCTATTGATGAAATGTATGCTAACGGGACGGTTATAGTGGCTTCTGCAGGAAACAAGGATTGGCTGGTGACCAAGGGGAATCTTTTATATTACCCTGCTTCCTATGATAAGGTTATCTCGGTGTCGTCAGGGATGTATAAGCACGAAAACCTTGAGGATAACATATTAATATCTCCCAAAGGAAATCCCTATGCGGCTAATATAAGAGGATATATTGGCCGAACAGTGGGGTTCAAAGGACACGATACTAAAAAAGAGGCTCATATTTACCCAGTTTCAGTAGCGACCCTCAATCGAGAAGTGGATCTTTTGGCACCTACAGTAGGTTTGTTTGCCTATTCCAGATATGTGTTGAAAGATGAATTGTGGTATAGCCCTTCAGAAACTACCTCAGGGGCATCGCCGCAAGTTTCAGGAACAATAGGCTTAATGCTTTCACTATATCCCTGTTTACCAATTGACGAAGTGGAATCCATCCTCAAAATGACAGCAATGAATGTGGATCATATACCTGCAAATAGAGCGTTTGAAGGGAATTACGGAGCCGGAATGCTGCAAACAGGTGGTGCAGTTAAGATGGTGCATGACCTCTATAGCACCGAAGAAGTTACGTATATAGAAAACCAACAGTTTACACGTTGGAATTTCAAAATAACCGCCCATTCAAAAGAAGTAGTGCTACGCAATCAAAAATTTACAGAGAATGCTACCCTAGAGATAACCGCCAAAAATAGCATTGTTATTGGTCAAAACACCGTGCTTAAACCCAATGAGGAAGGTAGTATACATTTAAAAATAGATTTGGATCTTAACAAAGAATGCGACCTAAGACTTAGAACCGATAAAACGGATGAATAGGTAGGTCGTTATACAGTCTTTTGTACCACTTCAAAAATCTGACTGTCATCACATTTTAACGTCTTAGAAGGATATTTAAGAAGCAGCGCATAATCATGTGTAGCCATTAATATGGTGTTGCCATTTTGGTTTATCTCCTGTAATACTTCCATTACCTCTACACTGGTTTGCGGATCGAGATTACCTGTGGGCTCGTCTGCTAGGATTAATTCTGGATCATTTAAGAGTGCCCTTGCAATAGCAATACGTTGTTGCTCTCCCCCTGATAACTGATACGGAAACTTGAAGTTCTTAGTCTTCATATCAACCTTGTCGAGTACCTCATCAATACGGGTTTCCATAGCCGCTTTATCCGTCCACCCCGTCGCATTTAATACAAATAACAAATTGTCTTTAACGGTGCGATCATTCAGTAATTTAAAATCCTGAAACACCACACCTAGTTTTCTTCGTAAGAACGGAATGTCTTTCTCTTGCAGTTCACTTAGGTCATACCCTACAATATGTCCTTCACCTTTTTGAAGCGGGAGATCTCCGTACAAGGTCTTCATGAAACTACTCTTTCCAGTTCCTGTTTTTCCAATTAAATACACAAACTCCCCCTTTTCTACGGTCACTGATACATCAGAAAGAATTAAATTCTCACGTTGAAAAATAGAAGCGTCTTTTAGGGATAAAACAGTTTCAGACATACATTAGTTTTTCGCAAATTTATTTAAAATAAAGCTATTCTTTAAGGCTAGCAACCTCTAATTGTAACGTTTTAATCGCTTTTTGTTGTTCAATGGTGTATAAAGTTAATTCCTCAATTTTTTGTAACAACAAAAGATTCATCTCTTTGAGCGCTAGTCCGTCATTTTCTAATTGTTTGGCAGATGGAACTCCCGGTAGGTGGTGATGCTCTTTAATATAAGTGTCTACCTCATGGAGCGAGAGAAATTTGTAAGAAGGATCGAGCAATGATTTCCCATCAAAATAATGTTGAAACACATAATCTGGAGCAACGGCTCCTTTGAGATCAACAATAACTTCTTGCGTATGTATTTTTCCTTTCACGGTTAGTAATTCGTCCGGTGCGGTGGTTCCAATACCTATTTTCCCATTTTTTTCTGAAAGATTTCTGAAAGGATTACGTTGTGCCATACTACTGATGCCAATAAGCAAAAAAGCGACTAAAAAGAAATTCTTCATGTGTAAAGTATTAAATGTATATAATGTTAAATGTACCATATTTTTTTGAAGTTTTGTTGACATGTTTCGGACAGACATACCTTCATTCGCAACTAATTTTTTAAAAACGACAACGCTTATACAATTCCTTAATTCACTTCCCTTGCTAAGAACCGCGCTTTTGTATTTCCTATAGTTTTTTATGCTTCACCCAAGTAGTTTTAACTATTGTTTCACTAAAAAAACTATAACAATGAAAAAACAAATTTTACTTCTAGGATTAATGCTCTCAGCTATGACCATGTTAGGGCAAACAAAAATTGAATCTGATGGACAACGAGGGCCTGATTCCCAATGGTTGGGAACCAATTCAAGTACATCGAACATACATCGCTTCGGAAATGTGGCCATTGGGACAGACTCTTTTACGGATGGTTTGGAAACGTACAAGCTTTCCGTAGATGGAAAAGTAAGAGCCACTTCGGTTAAAGTATACACAATGTGGGCCGATTATGTATTTGAATCCGATTACAATTTACCCACCCTTGCTGAGGTAGAGGCGCATATTGCAGAAAAAGGACACCTTAAAGATATTCCAAGTGCGGCAAAGGTTGAAGCCGAAGGAATTGAGTTGGGGGAGATGAACAAGCTACTATTGCAAAAAATAGAAGAGCTTACCCTATATGTAATTCAGCTAAATAAAGAGATTGAAGCCTTAAAGAAAAGTTAGAAATTATGAAAAACAAGCAAAAAATATTGCTGTTCATGGTTTCCATTTTTCTCGCCATGGGCGCAACAGCACAAAATCACCAATACTATCTTAGAGCAGTAAATGCAAACTTTAGTCCTGAGTTAACCAAACAAGGAGCCACGCTTTTATATAGTGGTAAAGACATCGCGCTCGCTTCGCTTTTTAGCAATAACAATTTCTATGTTTTTGAAAAGGGCTTTAGTTCTTCCCAAAGATCTACACTTCAACGAGTTTTCTATGTGGAAACCGATGTGGCCAATTTGCAGCAAGTGCTTACAAATCTTAATATTGTTGATTTTGACACCGTAAGATATCTAGGCACAGAAAAAGAAGAACTTCTGGATTATTATCCCAATGATTATGGACAAACCGGAGGCGCTAATTTAGGTCTTAATGTTAACAATCATGCTTTTGATTTTATTGGAGCACCGCAGGCTTGGGATTATACCACGGGAAAGAGTACTATAAAATTGGGAATATCAGATGGCGGACCTTTGGAGATTACCGATCCCGATTTTGCCGGGAAATCTGAAATACTACCCAATGGATCTAATAGCTACCCTGCGCATGGCAACTCGGTAGCGGGCATCGCCGCAGCACGAGGGGATAATGCCTATGGCTCAACGGGAGTTTGTTACGATTGTAACATTGTAATGAACGGTTATGGAAGTTATGACCGAATTTTGGAATTGAGTTATGCCGGAGCCAGAGTGATCAACTGTAGTTGGGGTATCTATCGTAACAACCCAGTTCCTGAACAACAAGAAGCCATTGATGAAGCTACGGAAAACGGGAGTATCATTGTGGCAGCAGCACACAATGAATCTTGGGAGGTAACCCAAGGTCAATGGTATAGTTACCCTGCGTCTTATAATAATGTAATATCGGTCAGTTCTGTAGGAAGCAGGTATGAACAACCTATAGACAGTGTGTTTCAAGCGGGTCAATATTGGTGGGGTAAGAACATACAACACCATGTTGGGTTTGCAGTGAGATATGATCAGGACCCTAATAGTTTACCAGGGGCGACCTACATTATTCCAACCAATTCGACAAATACTCTTAATGATTCAGTGGATATTTTAGCACCGAGCTATCGGGTTTTTAGATATGGTGGACATTTAATTGAAGGAGGCCCCGGATGGTATCGGGATAATTTTGTTACATCTAGAGCTACCCCTGTGGTTACAGGAGCCATCGGTTTAATGAAGTCGATTAACGAATGTATGACGTTTAAGGAGGTCGAATCGGTACTTAAGATTACGTCTTATAATATCGACCACATACCGGCAAATCAGTTTGCCGCAGGCAAATACGGTTCGGGTTCTTTGCATGTTGGAAGGGCGGCAGAATTAACACTTGCCCTGATGAGTTGGAATAAAATCGCCTACCTGGAGAACCAAAAATTTTCACGCTGGGATTTTGAGTTTAACGCCCTGTCTGAAAATGTGGTGATAAGAAATCAGGAATTCACAGATAAAGCCACATTAAAAATAACGGCTAAAAATGCAATCACATTGGAGAATGGGACTCTTATCGATCCGGGAAATCAGAGTCTGGATGTAGGATTTGCCTTATTAGAAATAGATCCCAATCTTGCGTTAGTACTTAGTTGCCCTATGGCAGCTGCACCCCCTACTTTGGGCGTTGAGGATGAATCTAACGAAAATCTGTACAAGGTGTTCCCGACATTTGTGGATACTGAGATGAAGGTTGTAAATGTGATTTCGAAAGACGTCATTATTCGAACCGTAAAGATTTACGATCTATTCAATCAAGAAATACAGATGAAATCGAACATCGATACTTCAGAGATTTCTATTGAAGTGTCAAATATACCAGCGGGAATTTATATTCTCAAGGGATATAATGCAATGAATGAAGAAGTAATTACAACCAAGTTCGTTAAAAAATAACTTGATTTACATCATTAAGTCTTTAAAAGCTCTCGATTCTTCGGGAGCTTTTTCATTTTTAATAACTATATAATTAATAGTTCAAAATTCCGTTAATGAAACATAAGGTTGTTCTATTTTTACACGCAACAAAACCAAATCGAATGTTTAAAAACCTGTTTTCAGTAGCTATTTTTATACTGTTTTTTCAACTCTCGTTTTCGCAACAAACCGCAGCTTTTACTAATGATCTTGTAGATTATAATAAAGCGTTGGAGTTGTATAGCAATAATCAATTTTTGGCAGCACAAGCCCTGTTTTCTAGAATTAAAGAAGACAGCGAAGACAATACCGTGAAAGGTGACTGTGCCTATTATATTGCCAATTGTGCGGTGCGCTTAAATCAGCAAAATGCAGATCAATTAATGGAGTCCTTTGTTACAGAATATCCTACCAGTATTAAAAAGAATGAGGCCTATATTAGTGTAGCCAATTATTATTTTGAGAATGGAAAATATTCTCATGCGCGCAAATGGTACGATAAGGTGGATGATACGGGGTTGAGTCGTGGAGAACGGGATAAATTCTACTTCAATAATGGATATTCTTTTTTCAGAAATAAACGATATAATGAAGCCAAAAAATACTTTAATCGTATTAGTTCATCTGCTACTTATGGCTCACAAGCAAAGTACTATATGGGTTTTATCGCCTACGAAGATGATAATTATGAGGAAGCCAATGAGCTCTTTGATGCTGTAAAAGATGAAGAGCGCTATGCCGAAGGACTATCTTACTATCAGGCAGACATGAATTTTAAGTTGGGGAATTTTCAGAAGGCCATTGACATGGGTAAAGAACAGTATGAAACCTCCAATCCTCAAGAAAAGAGTGAGCTTTCAAAAATAATAGGAGAAGGATATTTTAATCTGGGTAATTATGCCGAGGCCATTCCGTATTTAAAAGAGTACAAAGGAAAACGAGGCCGTTGGAATAATACCGATTATTACCTGCTAGGGTACGCTTATTATAAGCAAGGTGAATACCAAAATGCGATCAATGAATTCAATAAAATCGTGGATGGTAGAAATGACGTAGCGCAAAATGCCTATTACCACCTGGCAGAATCGTATTTGAAATTGGATCAAAAACAGCAGGCACTAAATGCTTTTAAGAATGCTTCCGAAATGGATTTCAGTTTGGAAATTCAACAAGATGCTTGGCTTAACTATGCCAAGTTGAGTTACGAAATTGGAAACAGTTACCAAAGTGTTCCTCAGGTGCTTCTTTCTTTTGTTGAAAAGTATCCCAAAAACCCAAACAATGAGGAGCTCAAGGACCTCTTAATAGATTCATACATAACATCCAAAAACTACAAAGAAGCTATTGACTTATTAGAGAATAATCGCTCCTTTGAGAATAAATTGGCCTATCAAAAAGTAGCTTTTTATCGTGCGATAGAATTGTATAATGAAGGAAGATACAAGGATGCCGTCACCTATTTTGATAAATCCCTTAAAGAACCCAGAGATGCTCAATTTACTGCTCGAGCCGTTTACTGGAAGGCAGAAAGTGACTATCAATTGTCGAATTTTGAAGAGGCTTTGATTGGCTATAAGCAGTTCATGCAATTGCCCGAAGCAGCACAAACAGCAGAATATGAGAATAGCAATTATAATTTGGCGTACAATTATTTTAAGCTGAAAAATTACCCTGAGGCAATTTCTAACTTTACCAGTTATGTGTCATCTACCAATGCCGAAGCGGCTCGCAAAATGGATGCCTATTTGCGTTTGGGAGATAGTTATTTTGTGACCAGTAAATACTGGCCAGCGATGGAGAATTACAATCTAGCCATTGACCTTGATACACCAGATAAAGATTATGCAGAGTTTCAAAAAGCCATTAGTTATGGATTTGTGGATAGAGCCGATAGCAAAATAAGCAGCTTGGAAAGCTTTTCTTCAAAATATCCAAAATCAATTTATCGTGATGATGCCTTGTATGAATTAGGGAATACCTATGTAGCGCAAAACAGAAATGATGATGCCATTACGGTATACAACAGACTTATTCGTGAAACACCCAAGAGTAGTTATGTGGCGCGAACCCTTCTGAAAAAGGCCTTGATATTGGACAATACAGGAAGCAGTAATGATGCCCTTGCCATATTTAAACGTGTGGCAAATGACTTTCCTTCAACTCCAGAGGCCCTACAGGCGGTGTCTTCAGCAAAGATCATTTATATTGATCAAGGACGTGTTGATGCCTATGCCGATTGGGTAAATACACTTGATTTTGTGGAAGTTGAAGATGCCGAATTGGACGATGCCACCTATCTGGCCGCCGAACAACCTTATTTAGAAAACAAGCCAAAACAAGCTCTTACACGTTTTGAAGATTATATTCAACGTTTTCCTAATGGGAGACATGCATTGCAAGCCAATTTCTACGCAGCTCAACTACATTTTGCTGATGGGAATTCTGAAAAAGCGATTCCACGTTATACGTTTGTAGTTTCAAAAGAAAGAAGCGAATTTACAGAGCAAGCACTTGCCAGAGTGTCAGAGTTATATCTTGCAAAGAAAGATTATCAAAATGCACTTACGTATTTGAAACGCTTGGAAACCGAAGCTGATTTTCCTCAGAATATCATCTTTGCGCAGACCAATAGCATGAAGGCTAGTTACGAATTGAATATGTATGCAGAAGCGGTAACATATGCCCAGAAAGTGCTTGATAATGCAAAAATCGATACAGCCATCCAAAGTGACGCTCAAGTAATCATTGCTCGATCTGCTATTAAAACGGGAGATGAGAACAGAGCGAGAGAAGCATATAAAGAGGTAGCCAAAATTGCCACTGGCCAATTGGCCGCAGAGGCATTATATTACGATGCCTATTTTAAGAACAAAGACGGAGAGCACGAAGCGTCTAATGCGTCCATTCAAGAATTAGCCAAAGAGTATTCAGGATATAAAAATTTGGGAGCAAAAGGATTACTGCTCATGGCCAAGAACTTTTACGCATTAAAAGACGCCTATCAGGCTACGTATATTTTGGAAAGCATTATCACCAATTTTGCAGACTATCCAGATATTGTAGAACAAGCTCAAACTGAGCTTACGGTGATTAAAGCAGCCGAGGCGCAGACAAATTCTTCTGTTGAAACCAACAAAAATTAAAATTCATCAATCATCACTTCAAACGAAAAATCTATTGTATGCTACATAAAAGAATAGCTTCTTTATACGATATGTCAAGTATTTTTAACAAGATCAATACAGTTTTTGGGCAACAGAATAGGATAAAGAATATGTTTTATCTGGTGCTCTGTTGTATGGTGTGCAGTACCTCTGCGTATACTCAAAATGAAGGAGATAATGACAATCTTGGTACCGAGGTAGTAAATATTGTAAAACCCTACACGCCAACAATCTCAGATGCGTTTAAAGTGAAAGAGACGCCTGTTTTAAATGATTCGATCACTACCACAAAGAAAGCAGTTACTTATAATATATTTTCTGTACCCGTGGCGTCTACATTTACACCCGCTAAGGGAAAAGCAGCTACTGTGGAGAAAGCGAAGCCCATAAAGTTATATGATAACTATGCAACACTAGGATTTGGGAATTTCACCTCTATCTTGGGAGAACTCTATAGCAATGTCCAAATAAGTCGAACCGATAATTTTGGAGTGTTTTTTAGGCATAATTCCTCGCAAGGAGGTATTGACGATATTCTGTTGGAAAATAAGTTTTACGACACCTCATTGGATGCCAACTATACCAGCAGACAAAGAGATATGTCTTATAGTGCAGACATAGGTGTTGATCACCAACTTTTTAATTGGTATGGATTGAATGATTTTTTTGACGCCAACGACACCGATTTTCTAAATACCATTGACCCCGAGCAAACCTATTTTAGTGCGTATGCAGGTGGTAGTATAGCTATGGATGATTCATTTTTTGATAAGGCAGCCATTAACTTAAGATATCTTAGCGACTCGTTCTCTTCTTCAGAATTTAATATTACCATTACTCCAGAATTCTCATTTCCTATAACAGATCTTACCTTAAAAATAGATGGTGATGTAGATTATGTGAGCGGAAGTTTCGAAAGAAATTATTTCAACACTGCGGCCATCAATTACAGTTTTTTCAATGCGGGGGTTTTACCGTCGTTGGTATATGTAAATGATGACTTGACCTTATCTCTTGGGGTAGCAGCTTATGTTGGATTAGATACCGAAAATAGCGAGACAGATTTCTCGATCTATCCTCGAATAAATGCTTCCTATAGACTGGTTGATGAACTCCTTATTGCCTACGGAGGGGCCGAAGGAGGGTTGAACCAAAACACATATTATGATTTTAAAGAAACCAACCCCTTTATTTCACCCACGCAACAGATTGCACCTACAAAACAATTGTATGATGCTTTCGCTGGGTTAAAAGGGAAATTGTCCAATTCTGTAGGCTATAACATCAGAGCATCTTATGGCAAAGAAGAAAATAAGGCACTATTTAGGATAAACCCATACAAAGGAATGTTGGGAGGGGTGCTAGGATATGACTTCGGAAACTCCTTTCAGGTAGTGTACGATGAGGTAAATACGTTGGAAATTTTTGGAGAACTGAAAGTTGAAATATCCAATAATTTTTCCCTCGGTATTAATGGTGCATTTTATAGCTACGATACTACCAATGAATTGCAACCTTGGAATTTGCCAGATATCAAGGCCTCTTTATTTTCCAATTTCAATATCACGCCCAAAGTGTATGGAGGAGCTTCGATTTTTTACGTAGGAGAACGGATGGATCTCTTTATCGATACTGTGGGGATCAATTCACAAACTGAAGTTACTTTGGATAGTTATATTGATGCAAACCTACATTTTGGATATCGCTTTAACGATCGACTAAATATTTTTATAAAAGGAAGTAATTTATTGAGTGACAATTATGAAAAATGGTTAAACTTCCCAGTGCAGAGCATTCAAGGGCTAGTGGGGGCTACTTATAAGTTCGATTGGTAACACATATTTCTTAAATTTTTAAAAGCATCCCGTTATTCTGGATGCTTTTTTTATTTTTACTGAAATACCACACCATGAAAAATATATTCTCCCTTTTAGTTATTGCTCTTTTTGTTTCTTGTAATTCAGAAAAAACACCCGCAGATCTGTTGGTGAAAAATGCAACCATCTATACGGTTAATGAGAACTTTGATACCGTTGAGGCCTTTGTGATTTCTGATGGAAAAATTATTGAAACGGGAGATCTTACTGATTTAGAATCGAAATACGCAGCTAAAGACATCTATGATGCCAATGGAAAGACCATCGTACCAGGATTGATAGATGCACATGCTCATTTATATAACCTAGGTAGTTCCTTACAAATAGCAGATTTGGTGGGGACTTCCAGTCGTCAAGAAGTGCTAGATCGAGTAGTGGCATTTCAAAAAGAGAAGAACACTACCTTTATTCAAGGACGCGGTTGGGATCAAAATGATTGGGAGACCAAAGAATTTCCTACCAAGGAAGATTTGGATGCTCTTTTTCCTGACATTCCAGTGGCGCTAAGACGTGTTGATGGTCATGCATTATGGTGTAACTCTAAGGCATTAGAAATGGCTGGGATTACAGCCGATACCAAGATGGATGGTGGAGAGGTAGTGCTTAAAGATGGAGAACCCAGCGGTATTTTGATAGATAGTCCGATGCAACTCATAGGAGCTATTATGCCTCCCATCGATTTGGAATTTTCTGTTAATGCATTAAAAGACGCTGAAAAGATATGTATGGAATTGGGACTAACTACCGTGAATGATGCCGGTTTAAGTAGAGAAATTATTGAGATAGTTGATAGCCTTCAACAAGCGGGCGAGATGTCTATTCGGCTGTATGCGATGATAAGCAATTATCCCGAAAACTTAGATTATTTTTTAAACAAGGGAATTATTAAAACAGAACAACTCAATGTACGTTCGGTCAAAGTCTATGGAGATGGCGCACTAGGGTCCAGAGGTGCCGCCATGCGTGAACCTTACAGTGATCAACCAGATCATCACGGTGCTATGATTACTACAGAAGAAGACTTGACGGCTCTAGCGGAAAGAATCGCTGCAGCGGGGTACCAAATGAACACTCATGCTATTGGGGATTCGGCCAACGTGGCTGTACTTCGGGCATATAAAAAAGCATTGGAAGGAAAGGAAGATGCACGTTGGAAAGTGGAGCACGCTCAAGTAATCTCCGTAGAAGATTTCGACTATTTCTCACATAATATATTGCCTTCGGTACAACCTACTCATGCTACAAGTGATATGTATTGGGCAGAAGATCGCGTAGGCGCCGAGCGTATTAAAGGTGCATATTCTTATAAAACGTTGTTAGATAAGGCAGGAATGATTGCTTTAGGTACAGACTTTCCTGTAGAAAGAGTAAACCCTATACATACATTTTATGCAGCCGTGGCAAGGAAAGATCTTCAAAACTATCCTGAAGGCGGTTTTAGAATTGAAGAGGGGTTGTCTCGCGAAGAGACATTAAAAGGAATGACAATTTGGGCAGCCTATTCTAATTTTGAAGAACACGAAAAAGGAAGTATCGAGGCAGGTAAGTTTGCTGATTTCACTGTATTAGAACAAGACATTATGACCATTCCTGAGGATGATATTCCTGGGGTAACGGTGAGTGCCACGTTTATTGGTGGTACGAAAGTATATGCTAAAGAGTGATTTATTTACCTCCTTTAGCTTGTAAATCTTCTATACACAATGGATCAAATACAGGTACGTTTGGCCTTCTAGACATGCGTTCAATAGATGATCGCGTTGAATTGGACGCATCAAAAAACATGAGGCAATCTTCAACAAAACAGTGTTTGTTATGAAATTGGTCTTCATGCTCTACATGAATATCATCTCCCAATATATTTGTTAGTCCTAGAATATGTCCAAACTCATGTTGTAAGGTGGTGGTCTCAAGAATTTCCAAATTGGCTCCGGGTGTTGCTAGTACAATATCACGCAATGTTTTTTCATAAACCACCATAGAAGTGTTTTGATAAGCAGATCCTAAGGTGAACGAAACCTGTGTGTCATTTGTAGAACTTCCATTAGCAAAGAATACATAAACAGCCATATGATCGCCATTGGTAAATTGTGTTCTATTTGCATCCTCAATAGCTCGTATTTCGGTTGAATTAAAAGGAGCTCCCGTTGGTGGCGGAATCACTGTTTCAACAAAACCAATCCCACCAGGTTTATGGATCCTTGCATTTAAAAGGTCTCTAAATGCATCAATGGTTTCTTGTTTTGGTCTAAACCCATCTGCATATGCAAATTCTACAGTAATGCTCTGGTAAATATCATCAGATAATATATCTTCGGCCGAAGTTCCCAACGGCTTTTTGTTTTCGGAAACTGTATCGCCGCCAGTGGCTTGCTCAGAGTCATCGCTTTTACACGAGGCAAGGAGGAGTACTGAAAACAACAACAGGAACAATTTGTGAGGTAAGGATTTCATTTCTTTATCTTTGTTTTTTTAACAAACTTAACTCTTAATTAGGCATAATGAAAATACGCACTCTGTTTTTAACGATTTTTTCTTTGATTTGTTTTTCAGTCTCATCTCAAGTTGATTCCTTTCAGCAAGACATTGTAAATTTGTTAAACGTTAATGGTGCAGAAAAACAATATAGTGAAGCATATGATAAGATAATAGTTGTGATACAAACACAGTTTTCGGGATCAAAGGTTCCAGAGGCCGTTTGGAAGGGTATTATGAAAGGAAAGAAAAAGGATATTGAAGAGGGAATTTTATTTGGAGGGTTTGCCTATCGGAAATACTTTTCCGAAGAGAATATTAGTAAAATGACTGCATTTTTTAAAACGGATGCGGGAAAACAGTTTGTAAAGGATTCCACATTGCTCACACCTGATCAGGAAAAAGAAGTAGCTTCTTTTTATAAAAGTAGTGCTGGGAAAAAGATTAAAAAAACGGAAAAAGCCCTTGCTTTAGATATGAAGAAAGTAGTAGCCGATTGGCGCAAAGAGATTTTTGTTGCCACCATGACCACTTTAATTAATAAGGGGTATACTCCGCAACGGTAAGCCTAGCCAAGTAATCATAATTTTCTCCACGAGATATTACTTCAAAGTGATATCCATTTTCTGTGCAATAGTTCTGAAATGTCTGTTCGTCTAGATACAACCAATAAAAGGGTTCGCTCGAGGCGCCTTTATATCTCATGGTAAATTCTAATTCTCCGTAATATTCCATCGCACCGGGCACCCAAATACCTTCGTTGCCATCTGAGTCTGTTTCTGAAGTATCGTACATATAGCGTAGGTCGCTAGAATCAATTAATATTTGACCATCGGGTTGTAGCAATGTTTTTAAATGTGTCAGATATTTTGAAACATAGGTCAGTTTTTGAAATATCCCCGTACCATTCATAAGGAGTAAAAGTGTATCAAATTTTTCTTCTGAAAAGTCCAATATACCCACCATTTTCACTTGTTGTAGCCCTCTTTCTTTTGCAACGGTCACAGCTCCTTGAGAAGTGTCTATGGCAGTTACTTTTAGGCCTTTCTTCTGAAGGTATAGCCCGTGACTTCCTGCACCACATCCCACATCCAATACATGCCCCTGAGCTAACTGAAGCGCCTTTTGTTCAAGAGCAGGCATTTCGGTATAGGATCGAAACAAATAGGGAAGTGGAAGTACATCTTCTTCACTAATATTGGTTTCCGTATAAATATCTTCAGAATAGTTTCCGTGGAAGTAATCCAATACCGCCGAGCCAATAATATCTTTCATACCGTAAATGCCTATAAAGATTTAGTACTTTTGAAGCATTATGGAAGACTTGCTACAACAGCTCCCACAACGGGCCAAAGATACACATAACGAAAACAAGAAGTTCTTTGCCAAGTTGAAGAAAAAACCACCCAAACAATTGGATGCGGTCATGCAAGAATTACATGATGAAGAATTTGAACGTACTGATTGTTTACAATGTGCGAATTGCTGTAAGACTACGGGTCCTTTGTTTACGGACAAAGATGTGGATCGTATCTCGAAACATTTTAGAATGAAAGCACAAACGTTTATAGAAACGTATTTACGGGTGGATGAGGAGAACGATTATGTGCTTCAAGGAGTGCCTTGTACTTTTTTAGGCGCTGATAACTACTGCAGTATTTATGACGTGAGACCAAAGGCCTGTCGTGAGTTTCCACATACAAATCGGAAGAAGTTTCAGCAAATAACGAATCTTACATTAAAGAATGTTGCCATTTGCCCAGCTGCTTTTAATATTGTAGAAGCCATGAAAAAAAGGCTTCCTTACTAAATTTATTCATATAAAAGATATTGCTGCCTCATCTGATTGTAGGTTTGTAAGTCCCGAATCCATGTCTTTCTAATCTCTCGATAGGTGTAGCCTTGTTCTATCTGTTCCTGCAATTTTGTAGTTCCTGCGAGCTTTGTAAAAAAGGAATTAAAAAAATCTTTTTTCTTTCCGTGACTCACATAGGCATCAATAAGCCATTCCAAATTAAGCTGATCCAGTCTAGGAGTTTCTCTAAGATCTAAACCCTGGCAAGTCTCTCCTTTAAATTTTGGATACTTAGCACCTTCATTGGATTGTGGTGTAAACGAATACGAATACTCTTGGGGCGACAACGAAGGGGCTCCAAAAATTTGAAATTGGGTATTAGTACCTCTTCCCGCGCTCACCAATGTTCCTTCAAAAAAACACAAACTTGGGTAGAGATTGATGGCGATTTTGTTTGGTAAATTTGGAGAAGGTTTTATAGGTAAGTTGTATGAGAGCTTGTGCGAATACCCTTTTGCGGGAACCACAGTAAGATTACACGTAATCCCCTTGTTTAGCCATCCCTCACCATTGATCATTTGTGCATATTCTCCTATGGTCATCCCGTGTACAACAGGTACTGGATGCATACCCACAAAACTAGCATGCTCAGGTTCAAGGATTGGCCCATCAACATAATGCCCATTAGGATTAGGTCTGTCTAAAACAATGATAGGAATATTTGCTTCGGCGCAAGCCTCCATGACATAATGAAGCGAAGAGATATAGGTGTAAAATCGTGCGCCTACATCTTGAATATCAAAGATGATTACTTCAACATCATTGAGTTGTTCTGGAGTTGGTTTCTTGTTCTTTCCGTAGAGAGAAATAATAGGAAGTCCGGTCTTTGTGTCTACCCCATCTTTTACTACTTCTCCTGCATCTGCAGTACCTCTAAAACCATGTTCTGGTGCAAAAACCTTGACGACAGAAACACCTAATGAAACGAGGGAGTCTACTAGATGTGTTTCTTTGGTTAATGTCTCCCCGGTTTGAGGATCGATACGATAGCGTAGTTTGGTAAAAATACTGGTTTGATTCGCAACAATACCTACTTTTTTATTTCGCAATAAAGGAAGGTATTTATCTAAATGATTTGCGCCAACAATAGTGGGAGGTCTGTCTTTTTCTGAAGGGATTCCTGTGGGCTCAGAAACCTCAACAGCATCCGTTTCGGAATTAGAGTTAGAACCACAGGAAATAACCAATAAAACAAATAATAAAACTGTATTTTTGAAAAAAGTTAATCGCATACTATCGCTTGTGAATTTCGAATTTTTCATAGCCCGACGCATTGTAGCGTCTACCGATTATAAAAGTAGCATTTCAGGCCCAATAATAAAAATTGCCATAACAGCAATTGCTTTAGGGATGATTGTGATGCTCATGTCGGTAGCCACAAGTGTGGGTCTTCAAAAGAAGATCAAAGAGAAGGTGTCTGCGTTTAATGGGGATATTATCATTACAAACTTTGACACTAATTTTTCCAACGATTCCCAGATTCCTATTTCCAAGAATCAGGATTTTTATCCAGAGTTCACGGCGGTTGAAGGTGTGAAGCATATTCAAGTGACTGCCTCTAAAGGAGGTGTTATTAGAACGGCTACCGACTTTGAAGGTGTGGTGGTTAAGGGAGCAGGTGATGACTATAACTGGGAATACTTCGATAGCTTTCTGGTAGAAGGTAGACTGCCCGATTTTTCTTCAACAAAAATTACTGAAGATATTTTGATATCAGAATTTTTGGCCAATCGGTTGCAACTCAAATTGGGAGATAAAGTGGTTACCTATTTTTTCAATGAGGATGCTTCCAAAAATTTTCGTGTCAGAGGATTTGATATAATAGGGATCTATAACAGCGGTTTTCAGCAGTTTGATGCGCAATACATTATTGCAGATATACGCCATATTCAAAGACTTAACAAATGGAAAGATGATGAAGTGGGCGCTTTCGAGCTGTTTGTAGATGATTTTGACAATATAGGAATTATTGGAAATGAAATCTATAACGAGACAGACAGTTTATTAGATACTCAGACCATACGGGATAAGTATTATTCGATCTTTGAATGGATTGACTTGTTTGACTTCAATGTGGCACTCATTATCGGTATTATGATTCTTGTAGCTGGTATCAATATGATCACAGCCTTACTGGTCCTTATTTTGGAGAGAACTCAAATGATTGGTGTTTTAAAAGCACTTGGCAGCAACGATTGGAGTGTTAGAAAGGTGTTCTTGTATAATGCTGTTTATCTCATAGGAATAGGCCTTTTCTGGGGAAATGTAATTGGATTAGGATTGTTATTGATACAAAAGTACTTTAAAGTATTTCCTTTGAATCCAGACACCTATTATGTCACAGAGGCGCCTGTTCATCTAGACATAGGATTTATACTATTGCTCAATATAGGGACCTTTATATTATGTCTTCTTATGTTGCTGATTCCCTCATATATAATTTCAAAAATATCTCCGGTTCGGGCAATCCGATTTGAATAGTACTTAAAAACATCACCTAATTTAAAATTTAGGGTCTTTTCCCGCTAAATTCCTAGGTCTTTTGTACTTTTGCTGCGCTTAAAAAATGGCAAAGCGTAAGAATACAACTCGATTGGGCCCGAGATATAATTGTGTTCCTAACCCAATGCCAGAACAACTAAAACTATAACATGGAATACGCTAAGAACATACTTGAGACTATAGGAAATACGCCTTTGGTGAAGATCAACAAACTAGCCGAAGAGATTCCGGGCTTAGTATTGGCTAAATACGAAACCTTCAATCCTGGGAATTCAGTAAAGGACCGCATGGCGCTCAAAATGATTGAAGATGCAGAAGCAGATGGACGTTTGCAACCGGGAGGAACTATCATTGAAGGAACTTCTGGAAATACAGGTATGGGACTTGCTTTAGTGGCGATTGTGAAAGGGTATAAAATGATCTGTGTTATTAGCGATAAGCAGAGTAAGGAGAAGATGGATATTTTAAAGGCAGTAGGAAGCGAAGTAATTGTTTGTCCTACCGATGTTGAACCCGAAGATCCAAGATCCTACTATTCTACCTCTAAGCGCCTTGCCGAGGAAACTCCGAACAGCTGGTATGTGAATCAATATGATAATCCCAGCAATGCGAAAGCTCATTACGAAAGTACAGGACCCGAAATTTGGAGGCAAACCAATGGTAAAGTAACCCATTTTGTAGTTGGTGTTGGTACTGGAGGAACCGTAAGCGGTGTTGGTAAATATCTTAAAGAGCAAAATCCAGATGTGAAAGTTTGGGGCATTGATACCTACGGAAGTGTTTTTAAGAAGTACCACGAAACGGGAGTATTTGATAAGGAAGAAATCTACCCTTATGTCACCGAAGGTATTGGAGAAGATATCCTACCCGAAAATGTTGACTTTAGCATTATTGATGGCTTTACCAAAGTAACGGATAAGGACGCGGCTGTATATACCCAAAAATTGGCCAAAGAAGAAGGTATGTTTCTAGGAAATTCTGCCGGAGCAGCCATGAAAGGATTACTTCAGTTAAAAGAACATTTCAAAAAAGATGATGTCGTAGTGGTACTATTTCATGACCACGGAAGTAGATATGTGGGTAAAATGTTCAATGACGATTGGATGCGGGAAATGGGGTATATTGATTAAATACTCGTGCTTTAGGGAGATAAGAATATATTTAGTGATATTTTTCAATTTGATTTAGTACTTTTATATAGCATTCGTTCTGTTATAGAATCCTGCCTGAATGCTGTAAATAAATTTCAAATTGTATTTGTTATGAAAGAAGATTTTCTACACCATGTGTGGAAGTTCCAAAAATTTTCTGCCCCTAAATTATATACCATATCCGGGGAAGAGGTTGCCGTTAAACAGGTGGGTAAACATAATTTTAATGTGGGCCCTGATTTTTTCAACGCCATACTTTCCATTGATCATCAATTATGGGCCGGGAATGTGGAGATCCATCTAAAATCTTCAGACTGGTATGCACATCGCCATGAGCGGGATGCCAACTATGACAATGTTATACTGCATTTGGTTTGGGAGCACGACGCTAATGTTTATCGAAAAAATGGTAGCGCAATTCCCACCTTAGAGGTTCAGAAAATCGTTGCAAAGAATACCCTAGATAATTACAAAAAACTTTTCTCCAAGGAACCTAGATGGATAAATTGTGAACAAGACTTTTCCGAAGTAGAGAACATGGTGTTTGATAATTGGATAGAACGTCTTTTTTTTGAACGCCTTGAACGAAAAACTGACTTAATTCTAACCGAACAGAGCAATTCGCGTAATCATTGGGAAGCATTGCTGTTTAGAATGATAGCTAAAAATTTTGGCTCTCGTATAAATGGCCGCTCTTTTTTGAGTATTGCGAGGTCGATTGACTTTTCAATTATAAAAAAATGCAAGAAAGAAACATTGGAATTGGAAGCATTGTTAATGGGACAGGGAGAATTCTTAAATGAAGAAAAAGAAGATGGCTATTACCAAGAACTCAAGGAGCTCTATGGGTATCTCTCTCTCAAGTTTAGTTTGAACAACGTTGCGGTCGAAACACCTTCATTTTTTAGATTAAGACCTTCCAATTTTCCAACCATACGGTTGTCTCAACTGGCAGTCCTTTACATGAAACAGGATACTCTATTTTCACGTATTATTGAGGGAGTGCATAAAGAAGATTTTTATCAAATCTTTGATGTTATAACCAATCCTTATTGGCAATCACATTACAATTTTGGCGTAGCATCTAAAAAATATACCAGAAAACTCTCTACTAAATTTATAGACCTATTGATCATTAATACGGTAATTCCTATTAAGTTTGGATATGCCCGTTTTATGGGTCAAGATGTATCCAATGAACTCATTGATCTTGCTTTACAAATTGCCGCAGAAGACAATGCACAGATTAGAAAGTTTAATGAATTACGACCCTCAAAGAAAAGCGCATTACAATCACAAGGTTTGCTTCAACTTAAAAATGAATACTGTGATAGAAATCGTTGTCTCAATTGTGCGATTGGAAATACTATTTTGAAACAGAGAGGATGAAAGCCGTTTTCAGAAAAAATAGTAATTTGCACATATGTTAAAAGCCATATACACACTAAGGCATTATTTTGAAAAACGGGGATTCTATGTATGTTCTCGGTTGGCAGACCGAATTGGTATGCGGGCGAGAAGTGTTCGCCTTTTCTTTATTTATGTCTCTTTTGCAACTTTAGGAGTTGGCTTTGCCATTTATTTGACCCTGGCTTTTTGGTTAAAGTTAAAGGATTTGGTATACATAAAACGAACTTCAGTTTTCGATCTATGAGCCGCATACTACAATCTAAGATCTTTTGGGCACTCATATTACTTCTCATGGTCTTTATGACCGGAGTATTTGGATTTAGATTCCTCTCGGGATATTCATGGATTGATGCTGGTTATATGACCGTTATTACCATTACAACGGTTGGTTTTAAAGAGGTGCAACCGCTAAGTTCGGGAGAGAAAATCTTTACTTCATTTTTAATACTTTCTAGTATCTTTATAGTTGGGTACGCTATTACCGTGATTTCAGAATATCTTTTGAGTAAGAATAACATAGGGAACATAAAACAAAAAAGAGTGCAAAAAAGAATAGATGCTTTGGAAAATCATATTGTTGTTTGTGGTTTTGGACGAAATGGGAAACAGGCTGTGGAGAAGCTAATAGATTACAATCAGACTTTTGTGATTGTTGAAATGAATGAAGATGTTGTAAGTAGATTTATGGAGGAAGACAAATTATTTGTTCAGGGAAATGCAAATGAAGATGAGGTGTTAATCCAAGCAGGAATTGAGAGAGCTTCAACACTTATTTGTGCGCTTCCGAGTGATGCGGATAACCTTTTTATTGTACTCTCTGCGCGTCAAATGAACAAAAATCTCAGAATTATTAGTCGAGCCACAGAAGAAACAAGTTATAATAAGTTAAAATTGGCAGGTGCTAATAATGTTATCATGCCTGATAAAATTGGAGGAGATCACATGGCCTCTTTAGTAGTGGTTCCGGATTTAGTAGAGTTTTTAGACAATCTCTCGGTATCTGGTGAACACGATAGTATTAATGTTGAACAAGTAGCGTTCGAAAATGTATGTCCTTCTGGGGTAGAGCAGGCTATTAGCGATCTGGATATACGTAAAAAAACGGGTTGTTCTATAATTGGTTACAAATCGCCTAATGGCGAATATATTGTTAACCCTGAACCTTCAATGCTTTTAGAAAAAGATTCAAAACTAATTTTAATAGGAAGGCCCAATCAAATTGACAGCTTGAAATCCCTCTACAATGTGTAATCAACGTTAACAAATTAACAAGTAAAAAATTTGAATTCGCCAATTTTTTTAGCATCTTGGTCAGCTGAAAAAACTACGTTTCACTAAATAAATCAATTATGAAGAAATATCTTCTTTCTCTTTTAACCATTCTAACTCCATTGTTTACTTTTTCACAAGAAGCTGCTGAAAAAGGACTTGATGAGCGTATCAACGATGGATTTATGCCTTTTGCCTCTTGGTGGGAAGGTTTTGTTTTAACAACAATACCTCTTGGCTCTTACGATATTCCCCTTGTGGTAGTTTTATTGGTGATTGGAGCCACGTTCTTCACTGTATATTTTGGCTTCCCCGCATTTACAAAATTTAGATTGGCAATTAACACTGTTAGAGGAAAATACGATGAGCTAGAAGGTCATGGTGTTGAAAAAACAGATATTGGTCTAGTAGATGGTGATATACCAAATACAATACGTGATGAAAGTAAAGAAGGAGAAGTATCTCACTTTCAGGCATTAGCTACAGCCGTTTCGGGTACTGTAGGCCTTGGGAATATTGCAGGTGTTGCAGTAGCAATTGCCGTTGGTGGACCCGGAGCTACGTTTTGGATGATTGTTTGTGGAGTTATAGGAATGTCGACAAAGTTTGTGGAATGTACCTTAGGAGTTAAATATAGGGATGTTGGAGAAGATGGAACCGTATATGGTGGTCCAATGTATTATTTGAAAAAAGGATTAAAACTTCAGAATAAAGCCGTTTTAGGAAAGATATTGGCTGTATTGTTTGCAGTTCTTTGTGTAGGAGCTTCCTTTGGAGGTGGAAATGCTTTCCAATCTAATCAGGCTGCGGTGCAAATATCCAGTATGACTGGATTTTCAGGTGGTGCTTCTGGGTTTGTTATCGGTGTAATATTAGCCATCCTTGTGGGTATTGTTATTATTGGTGGAATCAAACGAATCGCAACAATAACAGAGAAGATAGTGCCGTTTATGGCGGGTGTATATATACTGGCTGCCTTGGTGATTATTTTTGCTAATATAAAATATGTAGGAGATGCCTTTGGAATGATCTTTTCAGGAGCGTTCACGCCTGAAGCTGGTTTAGGAGGTGTTTTAGGGGTGTTGATTGTTGGATTCCAAAGAGCAGCATTTTCTAATGAGGCTGGTGCTGGTAGTGCAGCAATTGCCCACGCAGCAGTTAAAACGCGTTACCCAGCGAGTGAAGGTGTTGTTGCTTTGTTGGAACCTTTTATTGATACTGTAGTAATTTGTACTATGACGGCCTTGGTAATTATTTTCTTTAATATGGATGCAGGAGCATTTGATTATGGAAATTCAGTCAATAGCGCTGTTTTAATTAACGAGACACAACAGTACGTAGGTGGAGTTGATCTAACTTCAATGGCTTTTGATTCTGTAATACCTGGATTTAGTTATGTATTGACAGTAGCCATTATCTTATTTGCTTTCTCTACAATGATATCTTGGTCTTATTATGGACTGCAATCATGGAAGTTCCTTTTTGGAAGAGGTAAAAGAGCAGATATAGTATATAAGACACTTTTCCTTTTGTTTGTTGTGGTTGGTGCTTCGGCAACATTAGATGCCGTAATAAAATTCTCAGATGCGATGATCCTAGCGCTAGTATTCCCTAATATGATTGGATTACTATTCTTATTCCCACGCGTGCGAGAAGAAATGGCGAAGTACGTGGGCGCAATCAAGGAATTTAAAAAAGCTAAATAAGACACAATTAAGTCTAATAGAATATAGATTCCCGCCAGCTACTTAAAATGCTGGCTATGAATAAAAATAATTTACAATCCCATCTCTTGTTTACAAAACAACAACGAGGTGGGATTTTGCTATTACTACTTTTAATAATCGCATTGCTATACGTTTATTATTTCGTTGACTTTGGCGATGACATTGTTCTTGATGCGTCCTCTCCCAAAATGATTCACATGCAGCAGTATATAGATTCTTTGGAAAAGGTTGAACTAGAAGAGCGAAAGCCAAAGCAATACCGCTTTAACCCAAATTATATAACCGATTTTAAAGCATATACTTTGGGGCTTACTACTGAAGAATATGATCGACTTCAAGAGTATCGAAAAAAAGGGAAATGGATTAACTCCGCTAAAGATTTCAAAAGAGTGACCAAAGTGTCAGATTCATTGCTGCTGAAACTCACTCCCTTGTTTAAATTCCCAGATTGGATTACAAGCCCCAAACCTAAAAAACCGAAGTATATAAATAGTTTTTCTGAAAAAAGCTTCACTGAAAAAAGCGACCTCAATGAAGCGACTATAGCATCTTTGCAAAAAGTTTCAGGAATTGGCCCCGTAATTAGTAAACGTATCATTGCTTATCGAGAAAAGTTAGGGGGTTTTTCAGACGATATTCAGTTATTTAATGTCTATGGATTGGATAGTAATGTTACAGAGAGGTTATTAGCTCAGTTTACCGTAAAAAAACCAAAAGAGATAATTAAAATGAATGTTAATTTGGCATCCGCCTCAGATATAGCAACAATTCCAGGAATCTCTTTCGAGATGGCAAAGACCATATGGGAGTTTAGAATCCTGCGTGAATATATTGATGATTTGTCCGAGTTGGAAAAAATTGAAGGTCTTTCGGCAAGAAAAATACAGCTAATTCGACTATATTTGTCCGTTGAATAAAACGTAGCTATTGTAGTGTTGCCTACTTTCCTTAAAGGGGTTCACTAAGAGAAATTACATAACATGCATACCTAATAATGAGCAATTTGTATTTTACAGAAGAACACGATTTTTTTAGAAAAAGTTTTCAGGATTTCCTTCAAAAGGAAGTGGTGCCTCACATCGAGGAGTGGGAAAAAACAGGCGATATAGGTCGTTTTATATGGGAGAAATTTGGCGAGATGGGCTATTTCGGACTGTCGTATCCAGAAGAATACGGAGGCCTAGATCTTGATTTTTTCTATACCGTTATTTTTCTTGAAGAACTGCAAAAAATAAACTCTGGGGGTTTTGCTGCGGCCATGTGGGCACACGTATATTTGGCCATGACACATTTGAACAAAGAGGGTAGTGATGCCATCAAGCAAAAGTATCTTGTTCCAAGTATAACGGGAGAAATGATTGGATGCCTGTGTATAACAGAACCTTTTGGAGGATCTGATGTTTCAGGAATGAGAACAACGGCGGTGAAAGATGGAGATGCATATATTATCAACGGATCCAAAACATTCATTACAAATGGAGTATACAGCGATTATCTTGTTATTGCTGCTAAGACATCTCCAGAATTAGGAAATAAAGGAATAAGCATTTTTGTGATCGATCGTGATTCCCCTGGGATTTCTGCTACAAAATTGGATAAACTCGGATGGCGAGCTAGTGATACAGGAGAAATTGCTTTTGATAATGTACGAATTCCTCTAGATAACCTCATGGGTGAAGAAGATAAGGGATTTGGATATATCATGCAACACTTTGCGTTAGAGCGTCTTATCATGGGGATTAATGCCCATGCACGAAGTGAGTATGCTTTAGAGTATACAATACAGTACATGAAAGACCGTTTAGCTTTTGGGAAAAGTATTTCTCAGTTTCAAGCCTTGCGACATAAGGTGGCACAATTGATGAGTGAAGTAGCCCTATGTAAGACGTTTAACTATGTAACTGCCTATCGTTTGGACAAGGGAGAATATGTAGTAAAGGAAGCGTCCATGGCAAAGCTTACATCGACAAAAACAGCCGACGATGTTATGTATGAGTGTTTGCAGTTGTTGGGAGGATATGGATATATGGAAGAGTACCCCCTCGCGCGGTTATTGCGCGATAGTCGTTTAGGACCTATTGGCGGTGGTACTTCAGAAATATTACGAGAAATTATTGCTAAAATGGTCATTGACGGGAAAGACTATAAGCCAACAACCTAACCTATTTTTAGAATCATTTTCTTTTAGATCTGATCCCGTTCTGGAAAATGGTGTTGTCAATTTAAATGTATTCAAAAGATGAAGTGTCGTTATTTAAAACAATTTTTTAGCTTGGTGCTAGTAGTCTTTTGCAGTACTGCTTTTGCACAAACAGAGATAAAGAGTAAAGTGGCAGATTTTCTAACCTTCATGCCCATAGAAAGTGCCAGTATATATATAAAGAACACCACGGTAGGTACAATAAGTAATTCTGACGGAAAGTTTGTTTTGTTGGTGCCTAGGGAATTTGAAAATGACACACTGGTTATTTCTTCCATTGGTTATAAAAGCTTCAAGACCGTTATAAGTGAATTTGATAGTACTATGGATGTGTTCCTAGAGGAGGACATAGCATCCCTAGATGAGGTTCTTATTGTGGCTAATCCTAGACCCACCACGGGAAATGATATTGTCCTGAGAGCGATAGAAAGATTGCCTAATAATTTACCAGAAGAACCCTACCTACAAAAAGGATTTTTACGACATAAAGAACGCAACAAAAAAGAGTACAAGTGGCTTATTGAAAGCGCGCTTACTATGTATGACTCTAGTTATGCTTCTGGAGCTAGGGATAACTTAAAAATTAACGTAGACGAAACCCGAAAGAGTTATGACCTAAGAGATGTGGACAGTCTGTTTTCTTATACCTCCTATCTACGGTATAATGCAGGAGTTAATCTAAAGTCCAAAACGCTGGTGAGAGATACTATAAAAACGAGTTCTTTGGTGAAAGCGATAAAATGGAATGACAGAAGAACCAATGGATTGAGTAATCTATTTCAAGGAAGACTGAATCTAGTGCGCAACTCTGATATGAGGCAAGCCTTGTTTGGTGAAAACATATTAGAAAAGCATCAGTTTGCATTAGATACCATTCTTGTTGATGACGGAAGAAAAATTTACAAAATAAGAATTTCCAAGAGTACAGAGTTTGTTGGGTTAAACACCAAAAATATTTTCAACGAAGGTTTTGAAGCCAATGGATGGATATACATCTATTATGACAACTATGCCATTAAAAAAGTAGAATATGAGCTGGTGGCGGCTTCAGAGGCTCAGAAAAGAAGAAGTAAAAGCTTGTTTGATACGTTGGTGAATCATAAACTGGCAATTACCTATAAAGAGTACCAAGATAAGATGTATCCTAGTTATATATATTATGAAACCCCTAAATTGGTTAATGTAGGAGATCGCTCTTCAGATAGAAAAAAGAATGAAGAGCTATTAGGGACAAATAAGGATGAACAATTTTACTACACCATTCAAGAAATACTATTTACTGAAATTATTCAAGACCCAGATGCGGTAAATGAAGCGTTGCAAGGAGAGTGGTCTGCAGATATCTTCTCATCGAGACCTTATAATAAAGATTTTTGGAAAAACTATAACGTATTGCTAGAAAGCGAAGAAGAGGAACAGCTCATTCGGGATTTGAGCCGAAGGGCCTCTCTATTTAAGCAGTAATTTTTCTATTTTCTTTGGTGTCAATTATAAATTACTTTTTATATTTGCCGTCCTAAAGAGAGGAGGTGATGACACTATGTTAATTATACCAGTTAAAGACGGAGAAAATATCGATAGAGCCCTAAAACGTTTCAAACGTAAATTTGATCGTACGGGAACGATGCGTCAACTACGCAAAAGGCAACAGTTTACAAAGCCTTCTGTGAAGCGCAGAGCACAAGTTCAAAAAGCACAGTATATTCAAGGACTAAGAGACGCTGAAGAAATTTAGTACTTTCTTATCTAAATAAATCAAAATCCGTTGGATTGTATTATTTTTATACATACCAACGGATTTTTTTATGCCCTTTTCTAACTTTATCGATTACCTCTCTCTTGAAAAGAACTACTCTGTTCATACGATAAAGGCTTATAAAAGAGATCTACAAGACTTTTTGGAATTTACCAATACACAATATGATTATACTGAAGTGAAAACAGTTCACTACGCTATTATTCGAAGCTGGATTGTTTCGTTGGTGGATGGCGGTGTTTCCAATAGAAGTGTAAACCGAAAAATTTCCTCTTTAAAAAGCTATTATAAGTTTTTACTAAAAACACGTCAGATAACGATTAATCCATTATCAAAACATAAGGCCTTGAAAACGGCCAAAAAAGTGCAAATTCCGTTTTCAGAAAAAGAAATAGAGGATGTCTTAACGCTGCTGGAAGAGAAGAAGGATTTTGAAGGGCTTCGCAATAAATTGATTGTGGAACTTTTTTATTCAACTGGTATGCGTCGGGCAGAGTTAGTAGTGCTTAGATTAAATAATGTTTCCTTGGAGCAACAAACCATAAAGGTGTTAGGGAAACGAAACAAAGAAAGAATAATTCCGTTATTGCCTTCTGTGGTAAAAACAATTACTCAATATTTGATTTTGAGAGAAGCCTTGGAGAATATAAAAGATAGCAGTTATTTGCTGCTGTCTGGTAAGGGCGTTAAAATATATGAAACACTTGTTTACCGAATTATAAATTCTTATTTTAGTAAAGCATCCGAAAAGGTAAAAAAGAGCCCGCATATTCTGCGCCACTCTTTTGCCACACATCTTTTAAATGAAGGAGCAGATTTAAACGCAGTAAAAGAATTATTAGGACATTCGAGTCTGGCATCTACACAGGTGTATACGCACAATAGCATCGCTAAACTGAAACAGGTGTACCAGAATTCGCATCCCCGAAACACAAATGATTAACTAACTTCAAACTTCACGTAACATTTATAACCAGAGAGTGCTGAAATGTTTTAATGGTGAATATGGTGCGTAGGTTTAAACTAAAATTGAACGTATGAAAGTAAATGTACAGACACCCAACTTTGCGGCAGATGTAACGCTAATTGATTTTATTGAAAAGAGACTTTCGAAACTGGAACAGTTTTATGACAAAATAATATTTGCAGACGTTTTTTTGAAAGTTCAAAAAACAAGTGAAAAGCGAAATAAGACGGTAGAGATTTTATTAAGCGTCCCTGGAGATGATTTAATGGTGAAAAAAGATGCAAAAACCTTTGAAGAAGGTGTGGATGAATGTGTGCAGACATTAGAGCGCCAATTAAAAAAAAGGAAGCAAAAACAAAGAGCATATTTATAGATAAAGTTTTTTAGAAAAAGTTTTTTAGAAAAAATAATTTATATACATTTGCAGTCCGTTAGAAATAGCGGACTTTTTTATGGCTAAAAAGTAGCAAAAAAGCCGATGTAGCTCAGCTGGCTAGAGCAGCTGATTTGTAATCAGCAGGTCGTGGGTTCGAGTCCCTCCATCGGCTCAAAGAAGTAAAAAAAACGTTCTTTAAAAAATATGATTTTGGGGAGATACTCAAGCGGCCAACGAGGACAGACTGTAAATCTGTTGGTTTTTACCTTCGCAGGTTCGAATCCTGCTCTCCCCACAAACATTTTCTGAATCTTGTAAAAAAGAAGATAAAGATTGAAATTTGAATGTTTCTAAGAATTTGGAAGCCTGTGAATTAATCCTTATCTTTGCACGCATTTTCAGAAGTGATTTGCTTATTTTTTTGACATATTGAAAAGAAGTTCTGGATAAAACCAGGATAGTTTTAAGCGGGAGTAGCTCAGTTGGTAGAGCGTCAGCCTTCCAAGCTGAATGTCGCCAGTTCGAACCTGGTCTCCCGCTCTAAAATATTCCTGCGTCCGCTAAAGCATTTGCGGAAGCGCAAGGTAGAACCTGAGGGATTGGGTTTAACACTTTACGCCGGTGTAGCTCAGGGGTAGAGCGTTTCCTTGGTAAGGAAGAGGTCATGGGTTCAAATCCCATCATTGGCTCAATAAGAAATACAATTGAACACTATTATATAACTAAGATTAAATAAATACAAAAATGGCAAAAGAAACATTCGATCGGTCGAAGCCGCACTTAAACGTCGGTACCATTGGACACGTTGATCACGGTAAAACTACGTTAACAGCTGCTATTACAAAAGTAATGGCGGATGCTGGTTTTTCGGAAGCTAGATCATTTGATCAAATTGATAATGCACCTGAAGAAAAAGAAAGAGGTATTACAATTAACTCTTCACACGTAGAGTACCAGACGGCAAATCGTCACTATGCTCATGTTGATTGTCCAGGTCACGCGGATTATGTAAAGAACATGGTAACTGGTGCTGCTCAGATGGATGGTGCTATCCTTGTAGTTGCTGCTACAGATGGGCCAATGCCACAAACTCGTGAGCACATCCTATTAGGACGTCAGGTTGGTATTCCTCGTATTGTTGTATTCATGAATAAAGTGGATATGGTAGATGATGATGAACTTCTTGAGCTTGTAGAAATGGAAATTAGAGAACTTCTTTCTTTCTACGAATATGATGGAGATAACGGTCCTGTTATTGCTGGTTCGGCTTTAGGAGCTTTGAACGGTGAGCAAAAATGGGTTGATACTGTGATGGAATTAATGGAAGCTGTTGATAGCTGGATCGAAGAACCTCTTCGTGAAACTGAGAAGCCTTTCTTAATGCCTATTGAAGATGTATTCTCTATTACAGGTCGTGGTACTGTTGCAACAGGTCGTATTGAGACTGGTATTGCAAATACAGGTGATCCAGTTGAGATTATTGGTATGGGAGCTGAGAAATTGACTTCTACTATTACTGGTATTGAAATGTTCCGTCAAATTCTTGACAGAGGTGAAGCTGGTGATAACGCAGGTATTCTTTTAAGAGGTATTGAGAAAACTGAAATCTCTAGAGGAATGGTTATCTGTAAGCCTGGATCTGTAACTCCTCACGCTAAGTTTAAAGCTGAGGTATACGTTCTTAAAAAAGAAGAAGGTGGACGTCACACTCCATTCCATAACAACTACCGTCCTCAGTTCTACGTTCGTACAACTGATGTAACAGGAAACATTACACTTCCTGAAAAAGTTGAGATGGTGATGCCTGGAGATAACCTTACAATTAATGTAGAGCTTATTCAAGCAATTGCGTTAAATGTAGGTCTACGTTTTGCAATCCGTGAAGGTGGTAGAACAGTAGGTGCTGGTCAGGTAACTGAAATTTTAGACTAATAACAGTTTATAAAAAAATCGTTAAGGTGTCTCGGTAAATCGGGACGCCTTGACGTTTATTTACGGGTGTAGCTTAGCTTGCTATTTTGGGAAGCATTAAGAACAACTCTTAAAAACGGGTTTAGCTCAGTTGGTAGAGCACTGGTCTCCAAAACCAGGTGTCGGGAGTTCGAGTCTCTCAACCCGTGCTGATTATCAAGAATACAAAAAAATAATAAAATGGTAAACTACATCAAAGAATCATATAACGAGCTTAAAAATCATGTGACATGGACACCATGGGCAGAGGCACAAAAATTAACTGTGGTTGTAGCAGTATTTTCTGTGGTATTAGCTTTGGCTATTTGGGGTGTAGATACCGTATTTAGTAACGTTATTGAGGTTTACTTTAATTGGATTAAGTCCTAAAGATGACTGAAACTAAAAGTACAAAAAAGTGGTATGTGGTCCGTTCGGTTAGCGGGCAGGAAAACAAGATCAAATCCTATATCGAATCTGAGATAAAGCGATTGAATCTTGAAGATTATATTGATCAGGTTCTTGTTCCTACCGAAAAAGTGATTCAAATCCGTAATGGGAAAAAAGTAAACAAAGAACGTGTTTACTTTCCAGGATACATTATGGTACAAGCAAGTTTGGCTGGAGAGGTTCCACATATTATAAAATCTATTAACGGGGTAATTGGCTTTTTGGGAGAAACAAAAGGCGGTGATCCTGTACCGTTGCGACAGGCCGAGGTGAACAGAATGTTAGGAAAAGTTGATGAATTGGCTGTGCAGGATGACAATGTGAATATTCCTTATGTGATAGGAGAAACGGTAAAAGTTATTGATGGACCATTTAATGGATTTAATGGTACCGTTGAAAAGATAAATGAAGAAAAACGCAAGCTTGAAGTAATGGTAAAGATTTTCGGTAGAAAAACACCATTAGAATTGAGCTTTATGCAAGTTGAAAAAGTTTAATTGTTACACGCTATAATAGGTTTTTTCTTGAGCTTCCACAATAGAAAAACCGCATTAAAATTTTTAAAATGGCAAAAGAAGTAGATAAAGTAGTAAAGTTGCAAGTTCGCGGAGGTGCGGCTAATCCGTCTCCACCGGTTGGACCAGCTTTAGGAGCTGCCGGTGTGAACATTATGGAGTTCTGTAAGCAATTTAACGGACGAACTCAAGATAAGCAAGGGAAAGTGTTGCCAGTTGCAATTACTGTATACAAAGACAAGTCTTTTGACTTTGTAATTAAAACACCACCTGCCGCTGTTCAAATTCTTGAGGCCGCTAAGCTTAAAAAAGGCTCTGGTGAACCACACATAAGAAAAGTAGCTACTATTTCATGGGATCAAGTAAAAACGATCGCAGAAGACAAAATGCCCGATTTAAATGCGTTTACAGTAGAATCTGCAATGAAAATGGTTGCAGGGACTGCGCGTTCAATGGGAGTGAAAATAAAAGGTTCAGCACCTTTTTAATCTGAAAAAGAATCTATAAAATGGCACAATTAACAAAAAAGCAAAAAGAGGCAAAAGGAAAAGTGGAGGCGAAAACCTACTCTGTATCTGAAGCGTCTGCTTTAATAAAAGAAATTACCAGCGTAAATTTTGATGCCTCCGTGGATCTTGCTGTGCGTCTCAATGTAGACCCGCGTAAAGCAAACCAAATGGTACGAGGTGTAGTTACCTTACCACACGGGACAGGTAAAGATGTAAAGGTGTTGGCATTGGTAACTCCAGATAAGGAAGCCGAAGCCACAGAAGCCGGAGCAGATTATGTTGGTTTAGATGAGTACCTCACTAAGATAAAAGGAGGTTGGACAGATGTTGACGTCATTGTAACTATGCCAAGTGTAATGGGAAAATTAGGACCTCTAGGACGAATTTTAGGACCAAGAGGATTAATGCCTAACCCAAAGACAGGTACAGTAACAATGGATGTTGCTAAAGCTGTTTCTGATGTAAAAGCTGGTAAGATTGACTTTAAAGTTGAAAAAACTGGAATTGTACATGCTGCTATCGGAAAAGCATCTTTTGATGCTGATAAGATCGCTGGAAACGCAAGAGAATTATTAACGACCCTCGTTAAATTGAAGCCTCAAGCCTCTAAAGGTGTGTACATCAAGAGCATTTTTATGTCAAGTACAATGAGCCCTAGTGTTGAGATTGATACTAAAAAATTTACTGAGCAGTAAAATTGAAAGATTATGACAAGAGAAGAAAAATCACAAGTAATTGAAAATTTGACTGCACAGCTGGCTGATAACGCTAATATTTATTTAGCTGATATCTCAGGTCTCGATGCAGGAACTACTTCGAACTTACGACGTGCTTGTTTTAAAGCGGGAGTTAAGTTAAATGTAGTAAAGAATACGTTGTTAGCAAAAGCAATGGAGAGTTCGGATAAAGACTTTGGAGAGTTATCTGAAGTACTTAAAGGGAATACTTCCCTTATGGTATCCGAAACTGGAAATGCCCCTGCAAAAGTAATTAAGGAATTCAGAAAAAAATCTGATAAGCCTTTACTAAAAGGAGCATTTATTCAAGAAGCTGTTTATGTAGGAGATGACCAATTAGATAATTTGGTGAACATCAAATCTAAAGAAGAGCTTATTGGAGATATCATTGGATTGCTTCAATCTCCAGCCAAAAATGTTATTTCAGCACTTAAATCAGGTGGTGGTACTATAGCTGGTATTGTTAAAACTCTTTCCGAAAGGGAAGGATAATGTTGCACTAATTAAATAATATATAATAAAACGATTAAAACGATAGAAAATGGCAGATTTAAAAGATTTCGCAGAACAATTGGTTAACTTAACCGTAAAGGAAGTTAATGAGTTAGCTACTATATTAAAAGACGAGTATGGTATTGAGCCTGCTGCTGCAGCTGTAGCTGTTGCTGCTGGTGGAGGTGCTGGAGGTGGTGAAGCCGCCGAAGAAAAGTCTGAATTTGATGTAATTCTTACAGCCGCTGGTGGTTCTAAACTAGCAGTAGTAAAACTAGTTAAAGAATTAACTGGTGCTGGTCTTAAAGACGCAAAAGAATTAGTTGATAATGCTCCTTCTCCAATTAAAGAAGGTGTAGCAAAAGATGAAGCTGAAGCATTAAAAGCTCAGTTAGAAGAAGCTGGGGCAGAGGTTGAGCTTAAGTAAGCTCCCAACGCACCAAACCTTAAGGTTTAGGCTTTCCCCATAAACGGGGATGAGCCTAAACCATTTTGCGTATATAATGGTGGTTACTGTTTATTATACGCGTTCATAATTTTTTTAATTAAAATTCCGTCCATAGATGTCAGCAACGCAAACTGAAAGATTGAATTTTTCCTCTGTACAAAATAAGCCTGATTATCCGGATTTTTTGGATATCCAGATTAAATCATTCCAGGACTTTTTCCAACTGGAAACGAAATCAGAAGAAAGAGGTAAAGAAGGCCTTTATAAGACCTTTTTGGAAAATTTCCCTATTACTGATACCCGTAATCAATTTGTTTTAGAGTTTCTGGATTACTTCGTTGATCCACCAAGATATTCCATTCAAGAATGTATTGAGCGCGGACTTACCTATAGCGTGCCACTGAAGGCACGACTAAAATTGTATTGTACCGATCCCGAACATGAGGATTTTGAAACAATTGTACAAGATGTCTACCTGGGAACTATTCCCTATATGACACCTAGTGGTACCTTTGTTATCAACGGTGCAGAACGTGTTGTAGTTTCTCAGTTACACCGATCACCTGGTGTATTCTTTGGACAGTCTTTTCATGCCAATGGAACCAAATTGTATTCCGCTAGAGTAATTCCTTTTAAAGGCTCTTGGATAGAATTTGCAACCGATATCAATAGCGTTATGTACGCATATATTGATAGAAAGAAAAAACTGCCGGTAACAACATTGTTTCGAGCTATCGGTTTTGAAAGAGATAAAGATATTCTTGAAATTTTTGACCTAGCTGAAGAAGTAAAGGCTACCAAAACTGGGCTTAAAAAATTCATGGGCCGTAAATTGGCGGCACGCGTGCTTAAAACATGGCACGAGGATTTCGTAGATGAGGATACAGGAGAAGTTGTATCAATTGAGCGAAACGAGATTGTATTGGATCGTGATACAATTCTTGAAAAAGAACATATTGAAGAGATTCTTGAATCTGGTTCAAAAGCCATTCTTTTACACAAGGAGGATAATCTTCTGGCAGACTATGCAATTATCCATAACACGCTGCAAAAGGATCCTACCAATTCAGAAAAAGAAGCGGTTGAACATATTTACAGACAATTGCGTAATGCCGAACCGCCCGATGAAGAAACGGCACGTGGTATTATCAACAAATTATTCTTTAGTGACCAACGTTACAATCTAGGTGAAGTAGGTCGTTATAGAATGAATAAAAAACTGGGTCTTGATATTGCCATGGATAAGCAAGTGCTTACCAAGGAAGATATCATTACCATTGTTAAATATTTGATCGAGTTGATTAACTCGAAAGCAGAGATTGATGATATTGATCACCTTTCTAATCGTCGTGTTAGAACGGTAGGAGAACAATTGTCTTCTCAGTTTGGTGTGGGTCTTGCTCGTATGGCAAGAACTATTAGAGAACGTATGAACGTTCGAGATAATGAAGTGTTTACACCTATCGACCTTATTAATGCGAAGACATTATCTTCGGTAATTAATTCGTTCTTTGGTACCAATCAGTTGTCTCAGTTTATGGATCAAACCAATCCATTAGCCGAGATCACTCACAAGCGACGTCTTTCGGCATTAGGACCTGGAGGTCTGTCAAGAGAAAGAGCTGGTTTTGAGGTGCGTGATGTACACTATACCCACTACGGTAGATTGTGTCCTATTGAAACACCTGAAGGTCCAAACATTGGTTTAATATCTTCACTGTCAGTCTATGCAAAAGTGAATAACTTAGGTTTTATTGAGACTCCGTATAGAAAGGTAAACGAGGGGAAAATCGATCTAAAGAATGAACCTATATATCTGTCAGCCGAGGAAGAGGAAGAGAAATTAATTGCGCAAGCAAACATTCCACTTACTAAAGATGGTACTATAGATAGTACTAAGGTAATTGCACGTATGGAAGGTGACTTCCCTGTGGTAGATCCTAAAGATGTACACTACACAGATGTTGCACCAAACCAGATATCATCTATTTCGGCATCATTGATTCCATTTTTGGAGCATGATGATGCAAACCGTGCCTTGATGGGATCAAACATGATGCGTCAGGCAGTTCCACTACTAATTGCAGATTCTCCTATTGTAGGAACAGGTCTGGAACGTCAAGTTGCATCAGATTCAAGAGTATTGATTAATGCAGAAGGCGATGGAACGGTTGAATACGTAGATGCTAATGAAATTGCTATTAAGTACGATCGTTCTGAAGAAGAACGCATGGTAAGTTTTGATAGTGATTCTAAGCGTTACAACTTGGTTAAGTTTAGAAAGACTAATCAGAGTACTTCTATAAACCTGAAGCCAATTGTTCGTAAGGGCGATAGGGTTAAGAAAGGACAAGTACTTTGTCAAGGATATGCCACTGAAAAAGGAGAACTAGCACTAGGTAGAAATATGAAAGTAGCCTTTATGCCTTGGAAAGGGTATAATTTTGAGGATGCGATTGTAATTTCTGAAAAAGTAGTTCGTCAGGATATTTTTACTTCCATTCATATTGATGAATATTCGTTAGAAGTTAGAGATACAAAACTAGGTAATGAAGAATTGACCAATGACATTCCTAACGTTTCTGAAGAAGCTACCAAAGATTTGGATGAGCACGGAATGATTCGTATTGGAGCTGAAGTGAAACCTGGAGATATCCTTATTGGAAAAATTACACCAAAAGGAGAAAGTGATCCTACACCTGAAGAAAAACTGCTTCGTGCCATCTTTGGAGATAAGGCCGGTGATGTGAAAGATGCTTCGTTGAAAGCTTCTCCATCTCTTAATGGAGTTGTGATTGACAAGAAATTGTTCTCAAGAGCCATAAAAGACAAACGCAAACGTGCTAAGGATAAGGAAGACATTGCAGAATTGGAAGCCAAATACGAAGCGAAGTTTGTTGCACTTAAAGATGTATTGGTTGAAAAACTGTTTGTGATCATTGGTGGAAAAACAGCTCAAGGGGTGATGAATGACCTCGGAGAGGTAGTATTCCCTAAAGGTAAAAAGTATACACTCAAAATGTTAAATGCTGTAGAAGACTATACGCACTTAATAGGTGGAACTTGGACAACCGATGATGAGACCAATCACTTGGTAGCAGATTTGATGCACAATTATAAGATTAAAGAGAATGATCTTCAAGGAAACCTTCGTCGTGAGAAGTTTACCATTTCGGTGGGAGACGAATTACCTTCTGGTATCTTAAAACTAGCCAAAGTTTACATTGCTAAAAAACGTAAACTTAAAGTAGGGGATAAGATGGCAGGACGTCACGGTAACAAGGGAATTGTTGCACGTATTGTACGTCAAGAAGACATGCCATTCCTTGAGGACGGAACACCTGTTGATATTGTGTTAAATCCATTGGGAGTACCTTCTCGTATGAACATTGGGCAAATTTATGAAACGGTTCTTGGGTGGGCTGGTCAAAAATTAGGACGCAAGTATGCGACACCAATTTTCGATGGAGCTACTCTAGATCAAATAAATGAGCTTACAGACGAAGCTGGTATTCCAAGATTTGGTCATACATATCTGTATGACGGTGGAACTGGACAACGATTTGACCAAGCAGCAACTGTAGGTGTTATCTATATGCTGAAATTAGGTCACATGGTAGATGATAAGATGCACGCTCGTTCCATAGGTCCTTACTCGTTAATTACGCAACAACCATTAGGTGGTAAAGCACAATTTGGTGGTCAGCGTTTTGGTGAGATGGAAGTATGGGCATTAGAGGCATATGGTGCGTCTAGTACACTTAGAGAAATACTGACGGTAAAATCTGATGATGTTATAGGTAGAGCTAAAACGTACGAATCTATCGTAAAAGGAGAAGCAATGCCAGAACCAGGACTTCCTGAATCGTTCAATGTATTAATGCATGAATTGAAAGGATTAGGATTGGACATTAGATTAGAAGAGTAATAGTTTCCTCCGCTGAGGCGGAGGAAATTTTTTCCAGTTTTTTAAACTGGTTGGAGCGTATCACTCCAAAAACAAAATACAACACAAAGCATAGTACATAGCATTATGGCAAGAAATAAAGACAACACAGTACAGAAATTCAGCAAAATTTCGATTGGTTTAGCTTCCCCGGAGTCTATTTTGGCGCAGTCCCGTGGAGAGGTGCTAAAGCCTGAAACTATTAATTACCGTACGCACAAACCAGAGCGTGACGGTCTTTTCTGTGAGCGTATTTTTGGTCCAGTGAAGGACTACGAATGTGCCTGTGGTAAATATAAAAGAATTCGCTACAAAGGTATTGTTTGTGACCGTTGTGGTGTAGAAGTAACCGAAAAGAAAGTACGTCGTGATCGGGTAGGGCATATTAACTTGGTAGTTCCTGTAGCTCATATCTGGTACTTCCGTAGTTTACCTAATAAAATAGGATACCTCCTTGGATTGCCTTCGAAAAAGTTGGACATGATTATCTATTATGAAAGATATGTTGTTATCCAACCTGGTAATGCCAAAAATGAAGAAGGAGAACCCGTTCAAAAAATGGACTTCCTAACAGAAGAAGAATATCTAAATATCTTAGATGCACTTCCTCAGGAAAACCAATACCTTGAAGATACGGATCCTGAAAAGTTCATCGCAAAGATGGGAGCAGAGTGTTTGATCGATCTATTGGATAGAATCGATTTGGATGCATTGTCTTTCGAATTGCGTCACAAAGCAAATAATGAAACGTCTAAGCAACGTAAAACAGAAGCGTTAAAGCGTCTTCAAGTTGTAGAGGCATTGCGTGAAGCAAATAAAAACCGTGAGAATAAACCTGCTTGGATGATCATGAAAGTGGTTCCTGTAATTCCACCAGAATTACGCCCATTGGTGCCACTAGATGGAGGTCGTTTCGCGACTTCAGATTTGAATGATCTATATCGAAGAGTAATTATTCGTAATAATAGATTGAAGCGTTTGGTTGAGATTAAGGCTCCTGAAGTAATCTTACGTAATGAAAAACGTATGCTTCAGGAATCTGTAGATTCGTTGTTTGACAATACGCGTAAGTCTTCAGCTGTAAAAACAGATTCGAATCGCCCCTTAAAATCCCTTTCTGATTCGTTAAAAGGAAAACAAGGACGTTTCCGTCAAAACTTATTGGGTAAACGTGTGGATTATTCAGCACGTTCGGTAATTGTTGTTGGACCAGAGCTTAAGTTGTTCGAATGTGGACTTCCAAAAGATATGGCAGCAGAACTTTACAAACCTTTTGTAATTAGAAAATTAATTGAAAGGGGAATTGTAAAAACGGTAAAATCTGCCAAGAAAATTATAGATAAAAAAGAACCCGTAGTTTGGGATATTCTTGAAAATGTATTGAAAGGCCATCCGGTATTATTAAACAGGGCTCCTACCTTGCACCGTTTGGGTATTCAAGCATTTCAGCCTAAACTAATTGAAGGAAAAGCAATTCAGTTACACCCCTTAGTATGTACGGCATTTAATGCGGATTTTGATGGGGATCAAATGGCGGTGCATTTACCGTTAGGACCAGAAGCTGTTTTGGAGTCACAACTATTAATGTTGGCTTCTCACAATATTTTGAATCCTGCAAATGGATCACCGGTAGCGGTGCCATCTCAGGATATGGTATTGGGTCTTTATTATATGACCAAGCATAGAAAATCTACGAAACAAGTTAAAGTACTTGGAGAAGGCTTAACCTTCTATTCGGCAGAGGAAGCGGTTATTGCATACAATGAGAAACAAGTAGATCTAAATGCGGAGATTAAAATTCGTACTAAAGATTTTAACGAAGAAGGAGAACTTGTATACCAGATCATTACAACTACCTTAGGTAGAGTAATTTTTAATGAACAAGTTCCTGAGCAAGCAGGTTATATTAATGAAGTATTGACTAAGAAGTCTCTTCGTGATATTATTGGTGATATTCTTAAGGTAACCGATGTGCCAACCACATCTGCTTTCTTGGATGAAATTAAATCATTAGGATATAAGTTTGCCTTTGAAGGTGGTCTGTCTTTTAGTTTAGGAGATATTATTATTCCAGCTGAAAAACAAACTATGATTGATGATGCCAATCTACAAGTAGACGGTATTATCGCCAACTATAATATGGGTCTTATCACCAATAACGAACGTTATAATCAGGTAATTGATATATGGACGGCTACCAATGCCGAATTGACCGAACTATCTATGAAACGTATTCGTGAGGATCAACAAGGATTCAACTCGGTATACATGATGCTTGATTCTGGAGCAAGGGGTAGTAAAGAACAGATTCGTCAGTTAACCGGTATGCGTGGATTGATGGCTAAGCCTAAGAAGTCGAATTCTGGTGGAGGTGAGATCATTGAAAACCCGATTCTATCTAACTTTAAAGAAGGACTTTCTATTTTAGAATACTTTATCTCAACGCACGGTGCTCGTAAAGGACTTGCGGATACGGCACTTAAAACTGCCGATGCGGGATATCTTACACGTAGACTTGTGGATGTATCACAAGATGTAATCATTAATATTAGTGATTGTGGTACGTTACGAGGAATTGAAGTTTCTGCTTTAAAGAAGAATGAAGAGATTATTGAATCTCTTGCAGCAAGAATTGTAGGTCGTACGTCATTAAATGATGTGTTCAATCCTTTGACCAAAGAATTACTAGTGGCTTCTGGAGATCATATTACAGATGACATTGCTAAGGAGATTGGAAATTCTCCAGTAGAAACTGTTGAAGTAAGATCTGCATTAACGTGTGAAGCCAAGAAAGGTATTTGTGCACAGTGTTACGGTAGAAACCTTGCCACCAATAAAATGGTGCAACGAGGTGAAGCTGTTGGTGTTGTTGCTGCACAGTCTATTGGTGAACCAGGAACGCAGTTGACACTTCGTACATTCCACGTGGGAGGTATCGCAGGAAACATTTCTGAAGAAAATAAGCTTACTGTTAAGTTTAACGGAATTGCTGAAATTGAAGACCTTAAAACTGTCGTTGGAGAAGATGCCGATGGTAAGAAGATTAACATTGTAATTTCTCGTACTTCTGAAATCAAATTAATTGATCAGAAAACAGGAATCACATTAAGTACTAATAATATCCCTTACGGTTCTACCATCTTTGTGAAGGACGGTCAAAAACTAACCGCAGGTGATATTGTTTGTCAATGGGATCCATACAACGGTGTTATTATTTCTGAATTCGCTGGAAAAATTAAGTACGAAAATATTGAACAAGGCATCACATACCAAGTTGAAATTGACGAACAAACAGGATTCCAAGAGAAAGTTATTTCTGAATCTAGAGATAAGAAGAAAATACCAACGCTTCAAATACTTGGCGCTAAAGACGATATTATTAGATCCTATAACCTTCCAGTAGGTGCCCACCTTATGGTAGACGATGGTGAAAAGATAAAAATTGGAAAGATTTTGGTTAAAATACCTCGTAAGTCTGCTAAGTCTGGAGATATTACAGGAGGTCTTCCAAGAGTAACAGAATTGTTCGAAGCGAGAAATCCATCGAACCCTGCTGTAGTAAGTGAGATTGATGGAGTAGTATCTTTTGGGAAGATCAAACGTGGAAATCGTGAAATTATCGTAGAGTCTAAGATAGGTGAACTGAAGAAGTATTTGGTAAAACTATCTAATCAGATTTTGGTGCAGGAAAACGATTATGTTCGTGCCGGTATGCCACTATCTGATGGGTCTACAACACCAGAAGATATCTTGAGAATTAAAGGGCCATCTGCGGTACAACAGTACCTTGTGAACGAAGTTCAAGAGGTATATCGTCTTCAAGGAGTGAAGATTAATGATAAGCACTTTGAAGTAGTTGTACGTCAGATGATGAGAAAAGTTCGAATTGTAGATCCGGGAGATACAACATTCTTGGAGAACCAATTGGCACATAAACATGACTTTATTGAAGAAAATGACAAGATTTTCGGAATGAAGGTTATTGAAAATAGTGGAGATTCTGAAACTCTTATTGAGGGACAGATTGTAACACCTCGTATATTACGAGATGAAAACTCTCTATTGCGAAGAGCGGATAAGGCCTTGGTTGAGGCTCGTGATGCGGTTCCATCTACAGCTACACCTGTATTACAAGGAATCACAAGAGCATCGCTTCAAACAAAATCGTTTATATCTGCGGCTTCCTTCCAGGAAACAACCAAAGTACTTAACGAAGCTGCTGTGAGCGGTAAGGTAGATTCACTAGAAGGACTGAAAGAGAATGTAATTGTAGGTCATAGAATTCCTGCAGGAACCGGTATGCGTAGTTATGATACTATTATAGTAGGTTCTAAAGAAGAGTTGGAAGAAATGACCCGCGAGAAGCAAGAGGTTAATTATAATTAAAAGTTGTTTCGGCTCCGCTCAAAAACCAAATTTATGGTCTGAGCGGAATCGAAGACTATTACATATTATGGCAGATTCAAAAAAACAAAAACAAGGACAGATTAATATTGAACTTGACGAGGGAGTATCTCAAGGTATTTATAGTAACCTTGCCATTATCAATCATTCGGTCTCTGAATTTGTAGTGGATTTTGTTACCATTATGCCTGGAGTCCCTAAGAGCAAAGTGAAGTCAAGAATTATTTTGACACCACAGCACGCGAAGCGATTCTTAAAGGCATTGAATGACAATGTTAAACGATTTGAAAATGCACATGGCGAAATAAAGGATTACGAGCAACCCCCAATTCCAATGACTTTTGGGCCTACGGGAGAAGCTTAACAACATATCCTAGCAAATAAAAAACGCACCAAAAGGTGCGTTTTTTATTTGTTAAAAGGAATCTGGTTGAACTATTCAAATTCACTCACAAAGTGAAGTGTTACAGTTGGATACTTTTGTTGTGTCATCTGAAGTGTAAATGATGAGTCTGCAAAAAAGACCAATTGATCGCGTTTATCCTTTGCCAAAAACTTGGACTTTACACGTTTAAATTCTAAAAATTCAGCACTTTTTGGATCTTCGGGATCTACCCAACAGGCTTTATGAACGTTTAAGTTCTCATAACCGCATTTTGCGCCGTATTCATGCTCTAATCTATATTGTATTACCTCAAACTGTAATGCGCCTACAGTACCAATCACCTTACGTCCATTGAGCTCTAATGTAAAGAGCTGAGCAACACCTTCGTCCATTAATTGGTCAATACCCTTTTCAAGCTGCTTGCTTTTCATAGGGTCGACGTTGTTGATGTACTTAAAGTGCTCTGGTGAGAAACTAGGAATACCTTTATATTGCATCTGTTCTCCTTCGGTTAGTGTATCACCAATTTTGAAGTTTCCGGTATCGTGAAGTCCTACAATATCTCCTGGATACGAAATATCCACAATCTGTTTCTTTTCAGCAAAAAAAGCATTAGGACTAGAAAACTTTAATCGCTTTCCGTGCCTAACATGTAAATACGGAGTGTTTCTTTTAAATACACCCGATACAATCTTGACAAAGGCCAATCGATCCCTATGCTTTGGATCCATATTAGCATGAATCTTAAAAACGAAACCAGAAAACTCTTGTTCGTCTGGTTGTACCAATCGAGTGTCACTTTCTTTGGGTCTAGGAGTGGGTGCAATTTGTACGAAACAATCCAGCAATTCACGAACCCCAAAGTTATTAAGTGCCGAACCAAAAAACACCGGTTGCAAGGTACCATCGAGGTATTGATCTCTATCAAAGGTTGGATAGACCTCCGTAAGTAATTCCAATTCATCCCGAAGTGTATCGGCCGAATCGGCGCCTATAAGCTCTTCCAATTGTGGATCTGACACATCGGCTATTTCAATAGTCTCTTCAATGTTCTTTCTACTGTCGCCGCTAAAAAGATTGACATTCTTCTCCCAAATATTATAAATGCCTTTAAAGTCGTAACCCATACCAATAGGGAAACTAAGAGGGGTGACGGTAAGCTTTAGTTTCTGCTCAATTTCATCCAATAACTCAAAGCCATCTTTTCCTTCTCGATCTAATTTGTTGATGAAAACAATCATGGGAATGTTTCGCATGCGACAGACTTCTACAAGTTTTTCTGTTTGCGCCTCAACCCCTTTGGCAACATCTATCACAACAATAACACTGTCTACGGCGGTCAACGTTCTAAAGGTATCTTCCGCAAAATCCTTGTGGCCTGGTGTATCGAGTATATTAATCTTAATATCTTGATATTCAAAGGCTAACACAGATGTGGCTACAGAGATTCCCCTTTGACGTTCAATCTCCATAAAGTCACTTGTAGCCCCTTTTTTTATCTTATTACTTTTGACTGCACCCGCTTCTTGGATCGCTCCTCCAAACAGAAGTAATTTTTCCGTTAAGGTGGTTTTTCCGGCATCGGGATGCGAGATAATTCCAAAAGTTCTTCGGCGTTGAATTTCGTTATTTAGTGACATGAAAACCTTGTAGTTAGGGGGCAAATATACGGGTTGTTTTTATGGTTTTAAAGAGATTTTATAAGTATTCTGCAAGGTTCTATTCCCACAAATTTTGTCGCGCTTATGCCCTTAAATATAAGGGGTATACGTGTTTATACGTATAGATTATTCCTACAAAAAAGAGCAACAAAATAGCCGATTTTATGTAGTTCAACGAATATTTTTTACAGTTCAACTAATACTTGTTTGTTTGTAAAAATTGAACACTTTTTCCTACGTATCTTTGGTTTATAAAAGTTAAAGAAAATTGCAGTTGGGGCATTTTCCACTTCAGAAATTAATATAAAAATTTAAGGGTATGTATACTACTACTTTCTCTTGCCTGTATAAGAGGTTTTTCTTGTTTGCAATATTAGCATCATTGTGCTTATCAGGTTATGAGGCACAATCTCAAGAAGTGTTTGATAGAAACGGAAATGGAGTTATAGAAGAATCAGACTATTGGTCAACATCTGAAAGATATTCGGAAGAATATATTTCAGATTTTAATGCTAGTCTTAGAAATAGGGCATTGGTATATAGTCAATCGGTAGCTCCGGATGTTCTACGTATGACGGGTCCTAATCCCGTAGGAACATGTAACATTATTACGTGTGGTTCTTTCGATATAGCGGATGCAACACCAAATCCTGACTGGGGCGGTTTTAGAATAGCGCCAGACGGGAGTACCTATGCAGCTAATGTTGCCTATAGTTGTTGGGATGACAACGGTACTGTAGATTATTCTGAAGGGCAATATATATCCTATTCAAATTCAAATGCCAATATAGATACTCCGGGTATCATATCGCAGGCTCCCGATGGTGGTGGGTTTGCGATTTTTTCGTTTAGAAACGAATCTATTGATCAAGATTTGACCGTTCTTCCAAATGCGAACTATACGGTATGTTTTGAGATTGCTGTTATCCCTAGATATAGTAACGATGACGGAGATTTTTTAGAGTTTCAACCTAACCTCCAATTTGGTATTTCATCGGGAGGTATTCAGCTTCCAGGGGGAGACCCACTTACATACACACACAACGATTTAAATATTCAACCGAATTCTAGTTTTCCTTCTACCTTATCTACAAATACAACTGGGCCATTTCAAAATCCAGGCGGTTGGACAGATATCAACCCATTCTGGGAAACAGTATGTATTACATTCCAATCAAATGGATCTGGAACTGTAAATGTATTTTATCAAACAGGAGATCCGGGAAGATCGGTGGTTCTTGTTGACGGACTTAGATTGAGCTTGGAAGGCTATGCTGTACCACCAACCTTGACGACAAACTCACAAATATTTTGTGATCCAACTTCGGTTGACCTAAATGATTATGTTGTTTCTTCTGGACCTGCTGGCTCGGTACTTACTTGGAGTACTAATGTAGATCCTTTAGTAACGGCAGATCACCTAGCTAATACAAACGTATCAATTCCTACTGGAGGAACTTTTTACGCTTTTTATTATAACCCAGTAGATCTATGTTCCTCACCAGCTGCGCAATTAGACTTGGCGCTTACTGATTTGGACTCTAGCATTACTTCGGTTGATGTGGCGTGTTTCGGAGATAGTACTGGTTCTGTAGACCTTACTGTCACAGGAGGAACTGCGCCTTACTCTTTTGTTTGGAGTCCCGGTGGTGAGACCACTGAAGATCTTTCCAATGTAGCAGCAGGTACTTATTCAGTGGTTATTACCGATGCTAATGGATGTACAATAACGGATAGCGTGACGGTGTCGCAACCTACTGCACCCTTAGACATTACTTCTACAGCGGTTAATATATTGTGTTTTGGTGATAGTACAGGAAGTATCGATATTAGCGTAACAGGAGGAACTGCTCCTTATAGCTACCTATGGAATACAGGCGATACTACGGAAGACCTTTCAGGAATCCCTGCTGGTGTCTATAATGTAGTTGTTACTGATGCTAATGGATGTGTAGCTAATGAAGGTGTTACTATTTCTGAACCAGATCCTATTAGCATATTAATTACGAAAGAAAATGCAACTGCCACTGGCGGTTGTGTTAACGGTGAAGCTACGGCGAATCCATCTGGAGGTGTTAGCCCTTATACGTATTTATGGAGTGCAAGTGCTGGCGGTCAGACAACACAAACAGCTACAAATCTTCCTAGCGGAACACATACAGTTACAGTTACCGATGCCAATGGATGTACGTTGGATCAAGGAGTTGTTATTGATTGTGTGAATGATTGTGATGCAATTATTAGCGTTGATGATGTAACCAATATACTTTGTACAGGAGATAATACAGGAAGCGCTACGGTAAGTGCTAGTTCTGTTGCTAATCCAACAGCCACATATACCTTTACTTGGAACACAGTACCCGCTCAGGTTGATAGTGGTGTCACTTCAAGTACAATAAATAGTTTAACTGCGGGAGTATATACTGTAAGTGTAACGATCGATGGGACACAATGTCTTCCTGTTGAACAAAGTGTTACCATTACAGAACCTGCGACTGCTGTGAATGTTACAGCGTCATCAACAGACTTAAGTGGGCCTACGACCAATGATGGTACGGCCACTGCGAATCCTTCTGGCGGAACACCACCATATACTTATGTATGGAGTCCTGGAGGAGCAACAACACAAACAATTACTGGCTTAGCGGCTGGAACTTATACGGTAACTGTGACGGATGCTAATGGTTGTACAGCTGAGGCGACTACTACGGTAAATCCAGGTACTTGTCAAAACCTTGATGTTACAGCATCATCTACACCTACAACATGTAATGGTGATAGTGATGGAACAGTATCTGCCGGTATTACTGGTGGAGTAGGACCTTTTACATACCTATGGAGTCCTGGCGGTCAAACCACGCAAACGGTAAGCGGACTTCCAGCGGGATCTTATACAGTGACTGTAACAGACGGCTTTACACAGTGTACTGCTCAGTCAACTACTACAATTAACCAACCTTCTGAACTAAGTTCAGGAATAGCCATTACTAATGTGGCTTGTTTTGGGGATAATACAGGCTCTTTAGACTTAACTGTCACAGGAGGAACTTCTCCTTACTCTTTTGTTTGGAGTCCTGGCGGTGAGACTACAGAAGATCTTTTTGATTTAACAGCAGGTACTTATTCAGTGGTTATTACCGATGCTAATGGATGTACACTAACCGATAGCGCAACAGTGTTGCAACCTGCAGCGGCTTTAGACATTACTTCTACAGCGGTTAATATATTGTGTTTTGGTGATAGTACAGGAAGTATCGATATTAGCGTAACAGGAGGAACTGCTCCTTATAGCTACCTATGGAATACAGGCGATACTACGGAAGACCTTTCAGGAATCCCTGCTGGTGTCTATAATGTAGTTGTTACTGATGCTAATGGATGTGTAGCTAATGAAGGTGTTACTATTTCTGAACCAGATCCTATTAGCATATTAATTACGAAAGAAAATGCAACTGCCACTGGCGGTTGTGTTAACGGTGAAGCTACGGCGAATCCATCTGGAGGTGTTAGCCCTTATACGTATTTATGGAGTGCAAGTGCTGGCGGTCAGACAACACAAACAGCTACAAATCTTCCTAGCGGAACACATACAGTTACAGTTACCGATGCCAATGGATGTACGTTGGATCAAGGAGTTGTTATTGATTGTGTGAATGATTGTGATGCAATTATCAGCGTTGATGATGTAACCAATATACTTTGTACAGGAGATAATACAGGAA
>Ga0316205_10000522_pt1 | contig 69268 bp, 64 predicted proteins | sample 3monthpyrite_MG_FD_204941 | JGI IMG/M metagenome (GOLD analysis project Ga0316205, IMG submission 204941) | Microbial mat bacterial communities from mineral coupon in-situ incubated in ocean water Damariscotta River, Maine, United States -... | ecosystem: Environmental > Aquatic > Marine >...
TTCTTGAAAAGGGAGCGGCCATTTCCTGCGAAACGATGCCTTGCAGCTAACGGCTTCTCTTTGCGCTATATCGTCAAACAATTCCATACACTACACTAGTCCAACCTCTTTACTTTGTAGAGCAGGTTTTACTCCGCCCCTCTCCCGGAGGAAGAGGGGGATAAACAGGTAAAGCATTCTTTTAAAAACAAAAGAACATAGTGACTCCCTCTCCCTCCGGGAGAGGGCCGGGGTGAGGGATAAAAACGTTCCTTTAAAGCAAAAAAAACCTTCTCAACAAGAGAAGAATCCTAACCCCTACTCCGTGCCATCCTTACGTATCAACTCCGGGCAATCCACAATATTACAGTCAATCGGTTCACCTTCTTCACGATCAGAATCCTCAACCGCATGCTTTCGAAGATGTTTATATTCATCCATATCTTGCCAACCGCCCACTTGCACCTTATATTCTATACCTGTAGCTGGGCCTTTAGCTGTCGTAGAACATGCCACAAGCGTCCACCATAAACATAATAATAAAAGACTTTGTATGCGTGACATTGTCAGATCCTTAAGTTTGAGAGTTGTAATTAAATACAATGTTAACAGATAAAAGTACCATTGAAGTTATTAAAAAGTCTCGAAAGCAGGTCACCATTTTATTTTCAGACATTGAGCACTCCACCCGCCACTGGGAACGTCGCGGCGATGTAGATGCGCGAATGCTACTCGACCGTCACAACCGTTTGCTATTTCCGGTGATTCGTAAATTCAATGGCAAAATAATTAAAACCCTTGGCGATGCCATTATGGCCTCGTTCAATAAACCCGAAAATGCAGTACTCGCGGCCATTGCAATTCAGCAGCAACTTGAAGCCGAGCGAAATAAAGATAAATATTTTAGCCTGCGCACCCGCATTGGCATTCACACCGGCCAGGGTATCGTTGAATATGATGATATTTTTGGTGATGTTGTAAACGTTGCAGCAAAGGTTGAACATAGCGCTGAAGCCAACCAGATTATGCTGACCCACTCCACCAGTGCGCGCATAAACAGTGATCAGTTTAAACTGACTGAAGAATCCGGTGTTTTAAACTTAATCGGCAAACGCAAGGGCATCACCCTGTTTAGCTGTGACTGGCAAAACCATAAAAACCTGATCAGCAATATAAAACCCGACTCCATTATGCCTTTATTAAAAAGCCAGAAAATGGAATTGATAACCTATGTTGCAATGACACTGTTTGCGGTGTTCTTTGTTTATCAGTACTACTGGCGTTTTTTACTTGCAGACTCCGGCATATCATTCAACTGGTTTCAGAAAAACACAAACATCCCCTCCGATTACCCGGTTATTCTGGTTTTACAAATGATAACCCTCATCGGGTTTACCTATTACCTATTGCGCATCGATTATATCTCCCGAACCATGCTCAAATTACTCAGCGGTTTTTTTGCTGCAGGTTTAGGTCTACTGTTGTTTGCCAGTTTAAATTATTACAACGATTTACCTTTTAATAAACGCTGGAATGAGCCACTTTATGAGTCGAAACATTTATTTGTTGAAGTATTAAAAGATTATACTCCGCTCAATGAAGAACCCGATAATAAATCAAAAGTCATTAATATTTTACCTGCAGGTGAAATATTTATTTATCAGCAATCAAAAGAAGTAAACGGGCTTCGTTGGGACAAAGTAAAAGTAACTGACAAGCAGGACGGCTGGATTCCCCGAAAAATACTACCCACTTTTGGGGTTGCAGAAGAGCAGCTAACCACTACCCGAAAGTTTTCTTTTCGATACTATGACTTATACGGTTTAATCATTGGCATTCTTGCATTCATCTGGGGATACATGAGCTTTAGCATCCGCCCCAGCTAAATTAATAATAACCTTTACCATAGAAAACCATGCGATGGAAAATCATGCAGCTTAAAAGCATTCAAATATTAATACTTGGTGGTGTAATATTATTTCAGGCCTGCAGTTTTAAACCCCAAACTCGCAGTATAAGCCCACACTTTAATGGCCAGTTAACTTTTGGCGACAAAGCCATTAGTAATGCCAAAGTTATGTTAAGCATTGAGGCTGGTGATAAGTATTGCCTTAAGGCAAAAACAACAACCACCACCAACAAGCAGGGACAGTTTAACTTAAACGCCGTTACTGAAGAATATACCTATCTGCCTTTTGCCGACCAGCAACTTGATGAATGGAATGTCTGTGCAAGCTACAACGACAATATTTACAGCTTATATTCAAATAGCCATTATGGTTCGGGCAGCGCCAAAGGCTCTACATTTCTACAATGTGATTTAGCGCTAAACCCCATCAATAACCTTTGCTCAAGCTCACATTAATTTTATAATTATTAAATATAATAAGTCATACATCTTGAAAAACGCCTCTAGCTGAGCTATATCTCATAAACTCATTAATACAGAGAAGGGAAATGCCGGGCACTGTTTTCAAGCGAATAATTATATTTTTTTGCGCTTTCACCAGTATTATTTACAGTCAGATCGGCCTTTCAGAAATATTCTCTGAACATTTATCTGTGGTCACTTCAGCCAACCCACAAAGCAATGCCATTCAATCTTTTATTATTATTAAAAAGGCCGACTTTCTACCCCACGGCATCAAACACGCCAGCAAACAAAACATCATTAGCCAGCAAACACCATTTGTGATTACTCTTACCCAAAAACTAACGCCACAACAATCGCTCCAATGGAGCATAAAAGTACTCGACAAACAACATGGCACGATTGAGTTACTATCTAAATACAGCGGCAATGGACGCATGCTTAACTCTGGCTATTTATGGAAATCAGACTCCCTCGATGAAAAAATTAAAAACCGTCAACAACTCGTCTTTCGCCCTGCACCGTTTTCACACCAGCCCGCAATTTATAAAAAAGGCAAAGGACCAAAAGGCACTCGCAGACGCTATGGCGGTGGCACCCGAAATATTGATGAAAAAAAGTACAATCCGAAATTCTCTTATGACGTTAGTGTAACCATCAGCGAAAACAAAAAAGTCATTGCCAACCACAAAGCCAATTTAAGTATGGATAGAATAGACATGATTCGTCAGGAATATATTAACCATTTTAATATCCGCCGCTACGGACGTGGCGAAAATGGCTCAATCCCTATACCTAAACGCAATGAAATTAGTAGCATTCCCAACAAACCAGAAAACCTCGCGGGCAACCCGCTGACTGAAAGCCAGTATAAATTAATTATTAATGACGGCATGTTGGACCTCGCCAAAAAAATTAGTCAGGCATATACAAATAGCCTTAAGCGCTTAAAAACAAAAAATACACTTTATGATTTACACAAAAATTTATTAAACATTCCCGACAGCAAACTCTGGGTAACCAGTGGTTGGCGCAATCCGGAGCGCAATGAGTGGTATAGTAATGCGGTAAATGGCATTCACCAGCGCGGCGGTGCGGTCGATTTGATTATTATGGCGCCGTCTAATTCAAAGCAATCCGCCATTGGTTACTGGATATTATGGAATGCGCTGCAGAAGAATAAATCTGAAATTAAAGCTTACTGGCAACTAGAAACCAATGGCCGCCCCATGACCACAAAAGAATTTAAACAGGATATCGAGCCACAAAATGGTATCCCCGATGCATTTGATAAAGCAGACCACTTACATGCAAACGTTATTTATTAGAGTATTATTTATTTTACTTTCAGCAACATCCGTGTGCTCAGCAGACACAAGTTTTGTTGAGCAGTTTCAGATTAGCCCTGTTATTAACGAGCAACTTGCCGACCGTATCACTCAATACAATACCGAAGACATTAATCTTTCATCTGCCCAACAAAAAACAGAGTTATTAGAAATAGATAATCAATTAAATCAATTAAATCAATTAAACACACATTCAGATAAAGCGGTTTACTGGTTTATTCGAGGCCTGCACTATAAAAATCTGGCCTCTTTTTACAGTGAAAGCCAAAACACTGCACTCGCGAATAGCAATATAAACCTTAAAAACACGGCTTACAAAAGATCTATTGAGCTTAGCAAAACACCAAATAATAAACTCAGTGCTGCCATATTCAGCACAATGAAACTCGGACTGCCGGATGATTTAAAAATACTCGCAACCCAAAACGAAATTGCATTAGGGGGAAATGGCGACAATGACAGTTATTACTGGTATTTACACTGGAGCAATATCAATCAATTAGAAGATGCAGGAAGATCTGAAGAAGCTAAATCCGCCTATAAAACCATGCAAAAAGAATTAAAAATCAGCGGCATGGATATGTCGATTTACAACAGCCTCACCCAAAAAATTGAAACTCAAACACTTAAAATTTCAAGCCCTCAGAGCCAGCAAAAAAAACCTAAGCCTGAAAAAAACAAACCTGAACCTGAAGAAAAAAACCACGCCAAAAAATATGATACCAAGGTTATTATCATATCCACTATTGCCATTTTTTCTATACTTAGCTTAGTGGCCGTTATTGTTTATGAAATAAAAATAAAGAAAAAAAACAACCGAAAAAAACATTGAAACAACCATGAAGACAGAGCCGCAATTTTAACTAAAAAACTTTTTCTCAAAGTCTTTTGCACAAATCGGCTTCGACCAGAGATAGCCCTGCCCATAAGCACAGCCATGCTTAGTTAAAAAACTTTTCTGTCGATCATCCTCAATACCTTCTGCAACGACATTTAAATTAAGCGCATGCGCTAATTGGAGCATCGCGCTTACAATTGCCGCACTTTCCTGATCGTCCGGCAAACCCTGCACAAATGAACAATCAAGTTTTACCGTATCAAATGGAAACTCTTTCAAATAAGACATAGACGCATAACCTGTTCCAAAATCATCCAACGCAATTTTAATTCCCATATTATGAATTTCGTTGAGAATTTCCTTTGCACTATCGTGATTATCAACCAATGCGCTTTCGGTTAATTCTATTTCTAAATACTCAGGCGACATCTGCACATTTTCGATGATTTTTTTACAGTGCTCCAGTAAACCCCCTTCTTTAAAATGTCGAGCCGAAACATTAACTGATAAATTTTCAATAGGACAATCACTCAACTTCCATTTTTTAAATTGTTCGCAGGCAGTACGCACTACCCATTGATCTAACTGAATAATTAGCCCTGTTTCTTCCGCCAAAGGTATAAATTCAGCGGGTGATATCAAGCCTCTTTGCGGATGTTGCCAACGCACCAGCGCCTCTACACCAATACACTGCTCCGTTACTAAGCTCACCTTTGGTTGATAATAAACGAGAAACTCTTCATGCTTTAATGCACTGCGAATCTGGTTTTCCAGATCTAGCCGCTGCATTGCTTTTAAACTCATTTCATTGGCATAAAACTGAAATGTTTTCCGTCCCAATTCTTTTGCTCGATACATTGCGGTATCAGAATTTTTTAAGAGTGCTCCAAAACTTTCACCATCCTGCGGGTAAAGAGCAATACCAATACTACCGCCGATATGAACTTCTTTTTGATTAATTTCGGTAAATGCATCGAGCGCATTGAGTATGTTTTTAGCCACCGATGCCACTGATTTTTCATCGGCTAAAGATTCTATAATAATGGTAAACTCATCGCCCCCTAAACGCGCAACCGTATCGGTTTTACGCAATACCTGAATTAAGCGCTGCGACACAATATTAAGTAGTTGATCCCCCGCCGCATGTCCCATCGAATCATTGATTACTTTAAAGTGGTCAATATCGAGAAATAATAGTGCGAACTGAGAGTCTTCACGTTGCGCTCTGGAGATGGCCTGATCAATACGATCCATAAACAACATGCGATTAGGTAAACCGGTGAGAACATCGTGATAGGCAAGGTGACGAATTTCCTGTTCGGCTTTAGCAGCACTCAGCATACGCGCAACGCGATGCCTTAAAACTGACCAGTTAAATGGCTTGGTAATGTAATCACAGGCCCCAACGTCAAATGCCCGGGTAATTGACTGATCATCATCAAGCGAGGTTGCCATAAGTATGGGCACTGCCTCACATTCGATTATTTTTTTAATTTCCTGGGTTGCCCGAAAACCATCCATCTCCGGCATGACCGCATCCATTAAAATTAAATCGGGGCTTTGTCGAATAACCGCTTGCACGGCTTCCAGTCCATTTGCAGCTTCAACCACCTGATAGCCACTTTGTTCCATGGTATGACGTAGCACTAAACGAATAGAAGGGTCATCATCGGCAATAAGCACAATTGATGCTCGCTCAGTTTCCTGTGAAGTGTTATTCAAGATAGAATCATCTGCTGGATTGTTCCCTAAGCCAGCATGAATGTTTTCACCTTCTGATGAATTGCTGGAATTTTTCATATATTGTTATAGTTATTTATTTTTATAATTATAAAACGAAATTTATTAAAATTGGCAGCCACATCACTGCTGTCCCGTAAAATTAAAAAATGTCGTCATTCCCGAATGCTTGTGTCGGGAATCCAGTGACTTTACAGCGTTTAAAGTCGCTGGATCTCCGACCCGCATAATATGTATGGGCATTCGGAGATGCCGATGGTGTGTTTTTATTTTTTCATGTCTCTTAATTTCCTGAGACACTGAAAAATTGCTATATCAAGCATATCGTAACTACTTTAAAAAGTTAACGGGATACTAGTATAGCCACATACTTAATGATAAAAAGCATAGCAGCATTTTAAGTTTTTGCACCGCAAGTATGGAATTTACATTATCCCTGTAAACCTTTTGATGCTATTTCAAATAAATCTTTTGCCAGATCAGGTGTTTCATAAATTCTTTGCAACTGCACCTTCATCATTAACTGACGATTTCCATCGTAGTTTTTCCATTGAATTAACGGCAACAACAAACGCGCTGCAATTTGTGGATTGCTTGAATTGAGCTGTATCACAATATCCGCTAAGAACTGATAGCCCTGCCCGGATAAACTATGAAACTCCAGCGCATTCGCCTGAGTGAATGCACCCACTAATGAGCGCACCCGATTAGGCACATTTAAATCAAAAGCTTCGTGCTCTAACAAAGACTGAATAGCCTGAAATGCATTCGTGCCAGTAGCCGTTGCCTGCACCATAAACCATTTATCAATCACCAACGTATCATCTTGCCACTGCTGATAAAAATCGGCTAACACCTGCTGTCCTTCATTCTGGGTGTAATGCACCAAACAACGTAAGGCAGAAATTTGATCGGTCATATTGCAGGCATCACTATATTGATGCTGCGCAAGTTCGACCGCGACTTTCTTTGCGGTTTCAGTCTGGCTGCACATCATATATGACAGGCATATATTTTTTAAACTACGCTGCCCCATTGCCTGCGGTGTCAGCAGATATTCACTATCTTCACAGGCTTTGTAAACTGCGACAAAATCATCCATCAATTCAAATGCAAGGGTCTGCTTGCAAAATTCGCGCACATGATAAATCGCATCCACTTCAATCAGCGGCATGTTCTGCCCTAAATAATCTTCGCTGGGCAAACTTAAAATACGCGCCGCCAACGCTTTATCCAATGATGAATCAACTAATACCTGCTTAAATGTGCTAATAAAAAACGCATCCAGACTTAAGGTTTTTTCCTGTTTATAATCATCAATTAAGGCCAGCAAAATATTCAAACCTAATTGCTGCGCACAGTTCCAGCGATTGAATTCATCCGTATCATTTGCCACTAAAAATGCCAGCTGCTGATTGCTTAATTCAAAATTTAATTTCACCGGTGCAGAATAATTACGCAATACTGACACTGCCGTATCCGCCTGCACGTCTTCAAATTCAATAATCTGCTCGGCCTGATTAATATCGATAACTTGCCTGGCTGATTCTACTTCATCACCCTGCGCAGAAATTAAACTCAGACTTAATGGAATATGAAACGGCAGATTTTTTGCAACCGGTGATATTTGCTTAACCGATAAACTCAGACGCTGATCATCCGCATTATATTTTGACTGAATATCCAACTGCGGCGTACCCGACTGATGATACCAGCGGCGAAATTGAGTTAAATCAATATTGCTGGCATCTTCCATTGCCTTTACAAAATCTTCGGTGGTTGCCGCTTCACCATCATGACGTTGAAAATACATATCCATGCCCTGACGGAATTTTTGTTTACCTAACAGGGTATGAATCATGCGAATAATTTCAGCACCCTTGTTGTAAACCGTCACCGTGTAAAAATTATTTATTTCAACATAGGAGTCGGGTTGAATCGGGTGCGACATCGGCCCCGCATCTTCTGCAAACTGGCGCGTGCGCAGCACATTAACATCATCAATACGCTTTACTGATGCTGAATTCATATCCGAGGTAAACTGCTGATCGCGAAATACGGTTAATCCTTCTTTTAAGGTTAGCTGAAACCAGTCGCGACAGGTAACACGATTTCCACTCCAGTTATGAAAATATTCATGTCCGATCACCGCTTCAATATTGATAAAGTCAGTATCAGTCGCCGTGTCCGGACGCGCTAAAACATATTTGGAATTAAATACATTTAAGCCCTTATTTTCCATCGCCCCCATATTAAAGTCATCCACCGCCACAATCATATAAATATCTAAATCATATTCACGGCCAAAGGTATCTTCATCCCATTTCATGGATTTTTTCAGCGAGCGCATAGCGTGATCACATTTATCTGCGTTATGGGCTTGCACATAAATGCGGCAATCAATTTCGCGATTGTTCATCGTGGTAAACGTATCTTTAATGCACTCCAGATCACCCGCCACCAGCGCAAATAAATAACAGGGCTTTTTGAACGGGTCTTCCCAGGTCGCGCTGTGTTTACCATCGTCCAGATCTTTTGTGTCAACTGGATTACCGTTAGATAGCAACACCGGATAAAGTGTTTTATCCGCCACAATGGTCGTGGTAAATTTTGCCATTACATCCGGACGATCTAAATAATAAGTGATTTTACGAAAACCCTGGGCTTCACATTGAGTACAAAAATTGCCCGATGATTTATACAAACCTTCCAGTGAAGTATTTAACTGCGGCTTAATAAAGGTTTCAATTTGCAAACTAAACTGCTCCGGCACATCCGGAATCCACAGGCTTTCTTCGGTAATACTAAACTCACCATCACTCAGCGCTCTGTCATTAACCAGCACTGAACCCAGCACTAAATCTTCCCCGTCCAGTTCAAGAATATGTGAACCGTCAATATTCTCATTGCGACGAACTTGCATTGTTGACACTACGCGGGTTTTTTCTTCACCCAGCTCAAAACGCAAATCAACCGTATCAATCCAGTATTGTGGCTGGGTGTAATCTTTTAAATAAATAGTATTAGGTGCGGTTTCTTGAGTCATTAGATTTCCTGTAGTTGTACTCTGAAGATACAACAAAATTATTGGCGATCAAACTGTTATAAATATTTTATTGTGAATCTATACTTTTAAGACGCTATTATTTCATGATAATTCAATAATATGATCCTGCAGCTGCTGCGGGTGAATATAATCTTCCGACACCGCAAAACCATCTACGCTAATTCCCGCCTGTTGCACCGATTGTTGATTACCTGAAATCAACGGGTGCCAATCGGGCAGCGGTTTACCTTCGGCAATTAATCGATAGGCACAGGTTGCGGGCAGCCATTGATATTCGGACATGGGCATTTTTCGCACCCGTAAACATTCAGGTACCAGAAATTTGCGATTGAAATAATCTTTGCAACTGCACTTTTCGATATCTAATAAATGACAGCTGACATTGGTGAAAAATAACTCACTGGTGTCTTCGTCTTCGAGTTTGAGCAGACAGCAACGTGCGCAGTGGTCGCAGAGAGATTCCCACTCACTGTCGGTCATTTGTTGTAGTGTTTTGGTCTGCCAGAAGTTTTTTGTCATTGATTGCTTACTTTAAAAGAAAACGCAAATGAACGCGAATAAACGCAAATTTTCGCAAATAAGTGCCTTTAATGTTTATAGACACTAAAGTCACTTAATTAATGACGGTAACTTAAATAATTAAAAGAATAAAAAACGTCATTCCCGAATGCTTCTATCGGGAATCCAGTGACTTTGCAGTATCTAAGGTCACTAGATCTCCGATAGAAACATTCAGAGATGACATGAATATATATGCTTTTATTTGCGCACATTTGCGTTTATTCGCGTTGACGTGCATGGATGCACTAATTCAGCGGGCGCATGGATGCGCAGGAGCTGTCATTTGCGTTTTCTTTTATCCTTTATTTTATGCCTTTTAATATTCACCCACCCGCTGAATCAACTCGACCCCATTACCATCAGGATCCCGACAAAACAGCGCCGCTCGGCCAGAGCGCGAACGAGAAACCTTAATCCCCAGCTTATTTAACTGTACTTCAACCTCATCCAGATTATCCACCGACATCGCCAGATGCCGATCTCGCCCACCATGCTCAGGACGCCCCTCAACTGGATCCGGATTCTCCACCTCCAGCAAATGTATCTGCTGCGCCCCAATTTGCAGCCAGGCACCAGCAAAACCCAAATCTGGCCGGTCATCACACACCGCCAGACCCAGCACGCCGTGATAAAAATTAACCGCCCGTTGCGTATCTGCCACCACCAGACTCACATGATGTATTGATAAAAGCGCCACTTTGCCCCCAGATTTGCGTATAATAAGCCGCCTTTAGCGACCCTGAAAATTTATTCAAGACCCGTATTTTACATGAACCCAGATCTCAATCGACTCCATCCCTACCCATTTGAAAAACTGGCGCAGCTTAAAGCCGGCATTGCGCCCAATGCCGGGCTAAGTCATATTGCCCTTTCCATTGGTGAGCCAAAGCATGCGCCACCGGCATTTGTGCTGGAGGAGCTGGTTAATATGCTGCCTAAAATCGCTAACTACCCGCTCACCAAAGGCATGCCGGAATTACGCCAGTCGATTGCAAACTGGCTAAACCGCCGCTTTGATTTACCTGCAGAAAGCCTGCATATCGAAAAAAACATCCTGCCGGTGAACGGCACCCGTGAAGCCCTGTTTGCCTTTGCTCAGGCGATGATTCAGCGTAAAGATCACGCGCTGGCCAAACCATTAACATTAATGCCCAATCCGTTTTATCAGATTTATGAAGGTGCGGCGATTCTGGCGGGTGCTGAACCCTGCTTTTACAATACCACCGCCGACACTAATTATCTGCCGGATTTTGAAGCCATCGACGATGCCACCTGGCAAAACTGCCAGCTCATTTATATTTGCAGCCCGGGTAACCCCAGCGGTGCGGTGATTTCAAAATCACAGATGCAATGGCTGATTAATAAAGCCGAGGAATTTGATTTTATTATTGCCTCGGACGAATGCTATTCTGAAATTTATTTTGATGACGCAAAACCACCCTGCGGATTATTAGAAGCCGCCGCTGAAATGGGCAATACAGATTACAAGCGCTGCGTGGTGTTTCATAGTTTATCAAAGCGCTCTAATTTACCCGGATTACGCTCGGGCTTTGTCGCCGGTGATGCTGAGATAATGCAGGCATTTTTAAAGTATCGCACCTATCACGGCTGTGCCATGTCCGGACATCATCAATATGCCAGCATCTGCGCCTGGAATGACGAACAACATGTGATTGAAAGCCGCGACATTTACCGCAAAAAATTTAACACTGTGCTGGAAATACTTTCCCCTGTTATGAATGTTAAACTACCGGACGCGGGATTTTATTTGTGGCCGCAAACAGAAATGCTCGACACGGACTTTGCACAACAATTATTTGCCGAACAGAACATTACCGTATTACCCGGGCAATATTTATCACGCAACATTAACAATACCAACCCGGGAAAAAACCATATTCGCATGGCATTAGTGGCCACCCTTGAAGAAACCACTGAAGCTGCGCACCGCATTAAACACTTTTTAGAATCACGCTAAATTTATCTGGAGAACACAATGAGCGACTTACAAAATATTATCGAAGAAGCCTTCGAACGCCGTGCCGAAATCACCCCCCGCAATGTTGAAACCCATGTGCGCGAAGCCGTGGAAGAATGCATTAACATGCTGGACTCTGGCGCTGCTCGCGTTGCTGATAAATCCAGTGGTGACTGGATAGTAAATGAATGGCTAAAAAAAGCCGTGCTACTTTCATTTCGCATTAACGATAATGAATTTATTAAAGGTGGCTTTACAAATTATTACGACAAAGTTGAATCTAAATTTGCTGATTACAACACTAAAGATTTTCGCGAATCCGGGGTGCGCGTTGTACCACCCGCAACTGCACGTAAAGGCTCATACATTGCACCCAGCGTTGTATTGATGCCATCGTATGTCAACATCGGCGCCTATGTGGATAGCGGCACTATGGTTGACACCTGGGCAACCGTTGGTTCATGCGCACAAATTGGTAAAAACGTTCACCTGTCCGGCGGCGTTGGCATCGGCGGGGTTTTAGAGCCATTGCAAGCAGCGCCTACTATCATAGAAGATAACTGCTTTATCGGCGCGCGCTCAGAAGTGGTTGAAGGCGTAATCGTCGAAGAAGGTTCGGTTATTTCAATGGGCGTTTACATTGGCCAGAGCACCAAAATATTTAACCGCGAAACCGGTGAAATCACTTATGGTCGCATTCCTAAAGGCTCGGTTGTGGTATCAGGTAACCTGCCATCTAAAGATGGCACTTACAGCCTTTACTGTGCAGTGATTGTTAAACAGGTTGATGCGAAAACATTAAGCAAAACCGGGCTTAACCAGTTACTGCGTGATATTGAGTAAAGACCTGAAAACTTATAAGCTCCCCCTTTGTAAAAAGGGGGAATGAGGGGATTTAAAAACGTTCAGATTTGAATGCACTATAAATATTACGATTTAACGTGAAGGATTTCAAATCTCCCCCAGCCCCTCTTTTTCTAAGAGGGGAGCTATATACAAAGACTTTTATAAAAATTATGATAACTATATACGGCATCCCCAACTGCGACACCATTAAAAAAGCCCGCAATTGGCTAAAAGATAATAACGTTGATTACACTTTTCACGACTATAAAAAACTCGGTGTTCCTGAAAAAGAATTAAAGATCTGGGTTAAAAAACTCGGTTGGGAAATTTTATTAAATAAACGCGGCACGACCTGGCGTAAACTGGATGAGAAGACAAAAGACTCAGTTAATGAGCAATCAGCTATTCAAATCATGCTGGAAAATCCGAGCATTATTAAACGTCCGGTGCTAGTAAAAGGAAAAACAATTTTGGTAGGCTTTAAAGCTGAAGAGTATACGCAAATATTTAATTGAACGATCAAACTTAATTTAAGCTTAGTGCACTTCTTTACTCAACCAGTGCTCAGCTTCATCAACAGAAGAAAACGCACTGTATTTCTGACGTAAATTTTTCGATAAAATCATATACAGTTTAACAATCGGTGCCGCCAGAGCATAATTAGAAATTATAGCGATCTTAGCGCCGCCCCTACGCTCAGCATATTTTTTTTGTACTTCAATCACCTGCTTTAAAAACATCATATCGATGTTGTCAAAGTGCATGCCACGAATATCCCATACCGTGTTCACATCATGATAAAACTCATTCGACTCAAGTATGTCGAGTATCGCCCCTTCAACGTGATCAAGTGTCAAATATCCCTGCACGCTTACAGTGAGAATACTTTGCTGATTACTATATTCTAAATTTATTGACATAATTTCATATTTTGAAAATCCATTGTATGAATAATACACAAACTGACAACCTCTTCAAAACTATTTTCATAAAAAATAGACGAAAACTCGTAAATTATTCAATTAGATGGCTCTATTCCTTTCACTAAAAACAGCACTTATTCGCTTTGAACACCTTATTTTTTGAAATTCCCGCTATTTAATTAGCAATTTTATTTCCACAAACAATTGACAAAACCAATAAATTCAATAATATTAGTCACATGCGTAACAAAGCGGTTAAGTTACTTGAAGATGTTAAAGCCAATATTTTAGCCCATCTGCCATATCTACCAATGCAGCCCTTAAAGGGCTGCAGAGAAAAAAACGGCTATATTGACTCGCTCTATAAGTTTATTCGTCAGGATGCAACTCAGACAATATGGATTTCTACAGCCACAAATTCAGCGGCTTATAATCACTATCGTCACCAAAAAGCATTCATATATGCGCTTAAGTACAGGCTCAGTCGCCTGACTCAAGCAGCTCAGATGCAATTTCCAAGCTATTTTCAACCGCGAGCACTTCTTAAATATGACATAAGAAGCACCTCTGACCCATATTAAATTTGCCCCATATTAAAATTATAAATAATTTAAGATAACTAAATAAAAAATAAGACCTATCCATAAAAACATAATAATAAAATGAGAAACAGGCTTGTATATGCAAGACAACATTAAAAAGCAAAGCTCACTGAATACGATTACAACTAACACGGACGTGGCTGAAGAAATTTTAATTGTTGACGATGAAAAACTTCATCAACACAGCTTAATGACATTAATGCAATGTGATAAATACAATATAAACTGTGTTAGCAGCGGTGAACTTGCGATTGAAAAATTAAAAGAAATGAGCATTGGTATCATTCTTCTTGATTTAAATATGGATGGAATGAATGGCGAAGATGTTATGCAATATATTTGTGACAATAATATCGATACAACCGTTATTGTTGTAAGTGGTGAGCATTCATTCGAAGCAGCCGAAAATGCGCTTAAGCATGGCGCTTATGATTACATCCGCAAACCCTACTGTATAGAAAACCTGCTCAACTCTGTTAACAATGCCATAAAAAAGCGCCAGCTAGAATCTGATAATACAAAAATGCAGCAGCGACTTCAAGAGTCTGAAAAATTGCACCGCTACATTGTTAATAAGTCCCCGGATATCGTTTACATACTCGATAACAATGGACGATTTACATTTATTAATAAACGCATAGAAACCTTACTTGGTTATCGCGTTAACGAAATTGTTGGCAAGCATTACACCGAACTGGTACACGAAGATGACATAGAAAGAGCGCAGTTTAAATTTAACGAAAGACGCACGGGAACAAGAGCAAGCAGCAATATTGAATTAAAACTGAAATGCAAAAACAATGAACACCCACGCAATTTTGACAATCGATTACTCCCTATTGAAATAAACTCAATGGGAGTATATAGCTCACACACCACAGATGAAGACAATAAATTTGTTGGCACATACGGGGTTGCCCGCGACATTACGGATCGCATTGAAGCAGAAGAAATCATTCGCTTTCAGGCATATCACGATATGCTCACTCGCTTACCTAACCGCACTTTACTTAATGATCGCCTGAATCAGGCACTGACTCACGCTCGGCGTAATAAAACACATCTATCTGTTATGTTTCTGGATTTAGACCGTTTTAAAATGATTAACGATACCTTAGGTCATATTGTTGGCGACCATTTATTACAGGCCGTTGCACATCGGCTACGACAATGTTTAAGAGAAGGCGATACACTGGCGCGTTTAGGTGGCGATGAATTTACTTTATTACTCCCCGAAGTTGAGAGTAAAAACGATGCAAAGTATATTGCTAAAAAAATAATAAGCGCTTTATCACAGGCATTTAAAATTGATAATAATGAATTATTTGTGAGTGCGAGCATAGGTATATCTCATTTCCCTGAAGATGGGGACTCTGTTGAAGCGCTTATTAAGCATGCGGATATCGCAATGTATGCGGTAAAAGGCAATGGCAAAAACAGCTATCAGTTTTATCAGAACACCATGATAAATGCATATTCTGATCACCTGTCTCTGGAGAATGATTTACGCAGAGCATTAGATCAGCAACAGTTTGAAATTTATTATCAACCACAGGTAAACATTGAAACCCGTGAAATTTTTGCATTGGAAGCATTAGTACGCTGGCATCATCCAGAGCGCGGACTTATCAACCCTGGTGATTTTATCAGCCTTGCCGAAGAAACACGCTTAATCATTCAATTAGGCAACTGGATATTAAAAAAGGCCTGTGCCGATTTAAAACATTGGCGAGATCTTGGCTTAGACACACTACGTATAGCTGTTAATGTATCTTCCATTCAGCTCGAACAAAATGACTTTGTAGAATTTATTTTAAATATGTTGAAGCATTATAATATTCCGGGCGAACAACTTGAAATAGAAATAACTGAAAATACCTTAATGCATGACAAGGATGACGGCATTCTTAAATTAAGAGCATTAAGTAACCATGGCGTTAAAATTGCTATCGATGATTTTGGGACCGGATATTCATCTCTCAATTATTTAAAACATCTCCCTATCGACACGTTAAAAATTGATCAGTCATTTATACAGGACATGTCAAAAAGTGAAGAAGATGCCTCCATTATTAAAGCGATTATTGCAATGGCTAAAGGCCTTAAATTAAATATTATTTCTGAAGGCGTAGAAACGATAGAGCAATCTGAAAAGCTGCGAAGCTGGCGCTGTAAAAACATGCAGGGGTTTTTATTTTCACGCCCCATGCCAAAAAAAGACACCTACGAACTAATTAAAAATAACACGCATACAACATTACGTGCGGTATAAACCATATAAAATTATAAAAAATATTTAACTTTACATTTAATGATTGATAGAAATTGAATACTGGAAATACAATCCACTTCACTTTCAAGGCTTATCAATATTTTCAAAAAGGAAAACAATGAAAAATTTATTCACAGCATTGATGCTGGTTATACTCAGTCAAAGCGTGCTTGCTAACGACGACTTTCCCGGGCGAATTAAATACCCGCACGTACCTTATATAGAATTAGATGATTTATATAAATCGCTCAATAGTTCAATCGTTATTGATGCACGATCAAATTATGAATATGAAACACTTAGAATAAAAGGAGCAATATCAATTCCTTTAAGCCTTCCTTCTAAAAAATTCGAAAAAAAATTACTGGAGCTTCGCACTGCTAACCCTGACAAAAAATTAGTCTTTTATTGCAATGGGCACACTTGCATGAAATCTTATAAAGCCACGCTTCGTAGCATAAAATTTGTAGGACTAAACAATGTATATGCGTATGATGCCGGAATATTTGACTGGGCTAAAAAACACCCTGACGAGGCCGAGCTGCTAAAACAACCACTCATCGATCCTGAAAAGCTTATTTCAAAAGCTGATTTTAAATCACATTTTATTGAAGCTGAAAAATTCATTAAGACTGCTGATAGTACAGTTGCTATTCTTGACATAAGAGAAAGAATTGAAAGAGATGGATTTTATATTTTTTCTGGAGACGAAGAGTCAATCAGTTTAAATAGAAATGACGAAAAAAAATTAAATACATATCTTAATAATACTAAAAAAAATAATAAAACATTATATGTATATGATTTAGTAGGAAAACAGGTTCGCTGGTTTCAATATTATCTCGAAGACAAAAACATTAAAAAATACTATTTCATGAAAGGTGGAGCCGAAGCATTTTTTGATATTCCGCTAAATAAATTAATAGATTAATTTACCTTCATTATTTTTCAACTAAAAACATAATTCAACACCGAATAAATATTTTATTCGGTGTTTTTCTGCATAAACCTTTATTTCCACCACGCCATTTCATAACACTATAACTGCTTTATTAAGGCGCATAGCCGATAATAATATTATTACAGATGCACAACTCTAATTTTTATTCCATAGAATTTACATACCATTGTAATTAAAACATCTTATTTGACTCATATCAGGAACCCTTCTATAAAAGACAATCCTAAAATGCTTTTACCATAAGGAACATTAATGAAGCTGGTCACCATTAAACAAACTGCCTTATTGCTTGCTGCCTGCCTTTTTTTCTCTCAACAAATCAATGCTAAATTAATCTTAACTGCTCCCCCAAGAGAATCTGCTGAGCAAGGCCAAAAACTATATGGTCCATTAGCTGCACACCTGAGCAGATTACTCGGCGAAAAAGTAATCTACCAACATCCACGAGACTGGCTGCGCTACCAACGAGACATAAGACGAGATGTATTTGATATTATTTTTGATGGCCCTCACTTCGCATCATGGCGCATACTTCACTTATCGCACAACCCTTTAGTTAAATTGCCAGGCAGGTTAGATTTTTATTTCATCGCGCCAAAAAGCAGTGGAAACATTCGCGGACCTAAAGATTTAATTCTTAAAAAAGTATGCGCTATACCACCGCCAAACTTAACTTCTCTGGTGCTATTAAATGTACTTGATAGCCCAATACGAGAGCCAATTATTAAGAGCGTAAAAGGTGGCATGCCTGCCGTATTTAAACAACTCAAAGAAAAAAAATGTGTCGCTGCAGTAGTCAGACAAGACTACTTTAATAAGAAGCTAAGCGAAGATCAACGCAAAGATTATAAAGTCATCTATTCCAGTGAAAAAATCCCTAATCAGGTTATTACGGCTAGTAGCCGAGTTAGGCCCACCGATCAAACTAAAATAATACAGTCGTTAACAAGCGTCGACGGAGCTGGATTTCAATCTGTCGAAAAAATAATTCGACGCTTTGCAGGTAAAAAAGTTACATCATTTGTTAATGTAAGCAAAAAAGATTATGAGGGGCAAAATCAGTTTCTTGAAGGCGTTATACTTGGCTGGTGATACCTAAATGACTTAATTGGCAATATAATTAGCTATATAATTAAATTAAAATAGCTATTTAAGTCTTGAAGCCCAAATCGCTATTTTATGTTTCATAGATTTTTGTGATACCTGATCTTCGGGTATAGCCTGAATCACCTTATCATGAACCAGTAATCGATAAATATATTCTATTTTTTCACTCGCAGAGTCAGTGGCCTCAAACTCAACCACCCCACGCGCCTCCCCGTATTTAACACCTTCTAAAATAGCTTTTTTTACGAGTTCTTTTTCATTTTTAAGTTTTTTCATATTTGCCCCTGTAACCTGCCAGATAAATATTATACTTTTAGTCTTGTGTATTCCAGCCCTGCTTGATCGCAACATCCAGCAATAACTCTGCACTAATACCCTCTTTAGGGGTTATATCCAATACCTTTATAGTAAATTTATTTTCTGAATTATCCCAGACTATGCGCTCTATCTTTCCTGAAAACCAGTCACCATCACCCACCTCTAGACCAATTGTCGGCGCAAAGGGTAAAGTGATTTTTTTATCTAAGGTTTTAAATTTTCTCTTTTTCTGCTTCTCTTTCCACAAATATTTTATGAATATACATTCATACATAACGCTACCTTTAAGCCTATATTAATACGCCGTCCATGGCACCACCAATTTTTTTCAACCCGTCTATGTCGATTAGATTTAGTCGTTAAGTCTAGCGTTTTCTTCAGCTGACTCCTGCAATAAACTATATCCATGAAATTCACCAATAATACGTAACCTGAATAATACATCATTCGGCAAGCTCTAGCGCTATGAATAATTTTTAGCTTTTACGATACAGACAAGACAAAACACCATCATAAACAGCAGTTACTAATATGCTGACCAGAAAAGCGTAGTGAGTTTTTAAATATAAGAATAAACATGCTGGAATGGAGCATCGAAGAAATTGTTTGTAAAGTTAATCTAAGCCGCCAATTTCAAGCCATGAGTTGTATATATCATCATTCCAGAAATTTTGAAAGTAAGCAATCACTGAACGAACCTCAGCATCGGATAATTTATTAGCAAAACCTGGCATCACACCACCTAAGGGTATCCCGCCATTTTTAATCGTGCGGGTTAATGTGCCAATATCATGATGCCACGCATGAGCTGTGCCATTAATCGGCGGCGGTGGGTAATTGCCATCCCCTAACGTGGTCTTCCAGTCCTGTGTACCTGTTGCATTTTTATTGTGGCACTGTAAACAATATTTCTGGTAAGTCTTTGCACCTGATTCTAGATCGGCTTGTGTATACCAGCGGTTATTAATCGAACTCGTGCTAACAACAGTAGACAAACTAGTGACTTCATCTGTAGTACGCTGGTCACATGCGAACAATGTTAAAACATATAAAAATAATATTTTTTTATGCATATTTTAACCATCAAATTCAATTAGAATATCTTCAAAGTAACGCATGCGACGCTTATTCATACTTAGTATGCAGGAGTAATATTGCGCAGCAGCCATTTTACTTTGCGCCGGATATACAAAGATATAAGTCATTAAGTCACAGTGTGATTCGCGATAGCTAACCCAGCGATTATGCTCCTGCTTGAAGCTTTTTAACATCCCAGAAACGTGCTCTTTATCCGTTAACGAATTACTTTTCATTTTTTGATAAATCTGCTTGTACTTTTCACTAATGACTCGATTACTCTCTACAGCTTGCTCTTGAATAATCTTGCGCGGGTAGTCTGCACCTAAACTTGTAACATTTTCTTCAACTGGCGTTTCTGAAAACACCTGCCCCGCTGAAAAACAAATGACAGTCGAAATAAAGATAAAATATAATCTTTTAAAAACTACACTCTCCATCTAATACACCTTCAAATCACTGCGGTTCATTCACTCTGAACCCTGGTTTTGAGATGATTTCTATATAGAAAGACATCAGGCCCTCACTTACCGCCCAATCAATGGATTTATTAATTTCAGACAGGTGTATTTCACTGCATGTATCAACATCTGCACCAAACTTACAGTCAAAATCTAAAAAATCGGCACCGTCTATTAACTTTTTATTTCGCTCTCTTTTTATATATTTTTTGATTTCATGCTTTATTGATTCAACCAGTCTTTCTGGCTTAATTTTTTCATGTGCTAACTTAAATGTTTTTTTCATTCTATCCTCAAAATTGAAGTAACTATGACTGATATAATTCTATACCAGTATAGGTCATAAAATTAAATCTAATGATGGTATCTTTTTACCCTCATACAGTAAATACTAGCTTACTAATGTAACACGGACCTTTGCAGATGCACTCAGTCATCCAGATACTTAAATTGTAATTGAAGCAGACATTTCTTTTTCAGATTTATCACTAATATATTACAAATTATTTTAAACAAGACAAGAAACTCGAACTATCTGTTCACAATATTTAATAGTAACATTTTCAGGGTTTTTTATATTAATTTCTGCACATTTAGCTATACATGCTTAACGCTTGATGAGCACTGGCTATTCGCTAGTTAAAACAACTGAGTATGAAATATATAATTTAACCCTACCCGTAGCATCTACTTTAATCAGTTTTTAGTAACACACATGGAATTACTATGAAGCTAAAAAAAACATCTTTAATTACTCCAGCTCATTAACTACACCGCATTACAGTGAAGGTGTACGCTGGTTTGCAATGAAAGAGTCAATTACATTTTATAAAAAATCTTGGATAGTTGAGAAAAGTTCCACTTAAATTCACGGTATGAACAGGAGATCAATACTCGAGCAACTTACAGAAATGATGATTAAATTTTCATTTTGGTATACCTGTTAACGGCATAGCATTTTTATAAAACGCTAGATAGCTAACTATTATTAAAAATAAGCTTCCACCTTTTTTTAGGTGATTTACTTAAGCTTATTTTTTTATTATTTTGCTTGTACCACAATTTATCCATTAAATTTATCGCCCCGTTAAGTGAAAAACCAAGATAATACTCTGCTGCTGATTTCCCAGTATAACGCTTCATTAATGGCTCAGTATGGCCAATCTTATCAAGTCTTTGATGCAGAGACGGGTAACGATTTTTACGTTCCAGAACTTCATCCTTTAACAAATTATTCAACATGCCTTTGTTAACCTTGTTTAAGTTATCACGAATAATAGTGGTTAATTTTCTATACGGCTTATGTGTTTCTTTATCACTTTTATTATAGGCTTTATCAATTGCCGGCCAGTAACGCTGTTCAAGATACCAGCGGCAAAGCGCATCCGTAGTTATCATCTCACAAATATCTTCATGAAAATATAATTCCATTGCATAAGCATCAGCATTAAATTCATCCATTCTCGCAACTGTAACGGTAAAGCGTTTATATATTATTGAAAAAATCATAAAAAACAATTTCAATAAGCGACTTTCAACAAACTTTTGCTTACCATATATAATGCTATATTGCTGCCAAATACCATTTAATTGATAGAGCCAGTTAGTAATCATATTATGCTGCTTCGAGAATTGCCCTATGCGTCGAGCTACCATATGTTCAAACTGAGACGGCGTTAAACAAATTAACATCGGCAAGCCAATAACAAGAGTATTAGTCGACCAAACAGGCAGCATCCAACGTGGTGTTTTAATGATATCCAGCTCATAGTTAGCGCTGATAATAATTTTATGAATTACAGGACGTTTAAAGTGCGACTGCATGCGTTGCACAACTTCATAGACTTTAGGGATTTTAGATTCCGGCATAGTAAAACCAACCGCTGGCACCGGACGTGTAACAATCATCCGGTAACTGATCTGCGCAGAGAGCAATAAGGTAATAAACCAGATTAGCATCTGGGCAATATCAAATGCACTTTCACCAAAAAGAAGTGCGTAGATATTGTAAAAACTAACGACAACTAATAGTGGAAATAACAGTACGAAAGCATAACCCGAGAGCGCCAGCAAGCACAGCAAGCCAATATAGCCACGTGGAAACTTATCAATTAACTTATCAACCTTCTCGACAGCCTTGTCCGCTCGTCCTTTTAATATGCTTTTTATCCCCATTACCGCCTCTCAAAATAGATACATATTTAATACATTTCTGAGTGAATTAAATACAGGGCAAGCTTACAGAATTTACAGAGTATTTTTTGAGTATTCGATAGCAATTTCATTTATTATTTTTCATTTACAGGGCTAATTGTGTTAAGCAAAGTAAATCACTCAGGTATTTTAGAAAATCACAATATACTTATTCTTGTACCTCACCCCGTTGAAAGTGAATTTTATTAGTTAACGCTGATGTTTACTGTTATTAATTAGCGCCTTCAGTATGATGCGGGTAAGTCAGGTTCATAAAGATTGAAAACAAATTAGTTTTGTCAGCATCAGCCCACCTCTTTGAAAAAGAGGGCTTGGGGGAGATTTAAAATCGTCCAGATCAAAGCACTGTAGTTATAGTGTATTCCAGCTGCAACGAGTTTGCCCATTGCCTGCATTTTTCAAAAAAGGAGAGGCGGGGATAAACTTAACTTGTCGACATAGATAATGACGTATATTTATTCCGGACAGTAGTGCACAACAGCATGTATCCATGCATATCACTGAATTATAAAACTTACGACGCAGCACACTACCTATAATTTTCATACATTTTTCTAACCCATACAAGCTCATCCCGCCACTCATCGGCTGTAGCTTGTAAATTAGCCGGTAACGGTGACGGCCATTTAACGCCGTATGCTTCGGGTTGCACTAATGGCGCCAACAAAGCAGCAGCAGACAAATCTGCACGACTAAATTCATCACCTGCCAAAAATTTATTTTCTGATAAATGTTGATTAATTTTATCAATCGCCTGTTTGAGTTTTAATTTTGCCTGCGCTGCAGTTTTATCATTCAGGCGCATATAGCTAATCATTTTTTTACGTAGCGCTGGAAACATAAATTTCATTAACACCCTGCCATACCACGGGCCGTTCTGGGCGAAAATTGGAATCAATATCGAGGGGTGCTCTAATAAGGTATGGTAGAAAAAACTCCGTAGATTCACACCGACTTCTTTATCAACAAACTTCTCCCACGCTAAAGCCTGCGCTTTTGTCTCTGCATCAATGGGTGTTAATTGATTATCTTCAAACGTTTTATCTAAATAATCAATAATGTTAACTGAACCCTGAATAGCACTTTCATTGTGTATTAAAACAGGCACTTCAGATTTTTTTGCCACAGACATTACTTTTTTAATATGCGGACCCGGCAGTAAATTACACGCTTTATAATCTAGCTTTTTAAAAGCCAGTGCCCAACGAACTTTTTCACAAAAATGTGAAATTGGAAATTGGTAAAGTTGTATCATTGTTTAAATTTCTTCTTTTTTTGTATTGATAAAATCAATTCCAGATGAACCTAAAAACCGCTTTAACACTATACCAGGCTGCGACTCTATCGGTATAATAAATTAAATTCATTAGATCAGAATTGTAATTAGCTAGTCATTAAATGCAAGGAGATAAATTTAAATCACAATAACAGGCAAAGCAACAACTAACACAATAACCCGACTTAACTTCTATGTGTACTAAAGTGACTTGCATTGGTTTCATTCCTTGATCAGTTACTGTCATTCAGTTTAATGTATAATCTGTACTTTAAAAAATCATATTGTGAACCGCATCTATTTTTAAAGACACGAATTGTTAACGCTAAATTCTATGCGTTAAAATTTATAATCATATAATAATAACAGGAAAAAAAATGAAAGACACAATGATAGAGATTATGGTAACGATGATGCCATTAATGAAGCCATTTATGTGGTTCAGTGCCGTAATTGCTATTTTAGGGCTGATTTTTATAATCGCCAATATGGTTTTTAAGTTTGAAAATAAAAAGCTATTAACATGGCCTTTAAGAATGGTTTTAGCAGCCGCAGGATTTTTTATGGCTGCTCAGGTAGCAGGATATTTTTTAAATATGCCACCAACAATTAACTTCGGTGACTCAACTAAGTTTGAATTTATTCTGGTTAGTTTCTGGCAGGTTGGGCTGGCGTTTCTACTGGTGGGCATTACATTAAAACTGATGACAGGAATTAAAGGCAAAACAATAACCGAATAATCCTACATTAGCTTTATAGCGTCATAAAAAAACCGAATACTTAAATGTATTCGGTTTTTTTATGACGCTATAAAGCCTACTCTGCTGCCTTACTTTACTCGGGTGAAGTCACCACTAGCACAAACATTATTATCTGTGCAGCCATCAATATGCCACGCATTCGTATTAGCCATGCTTAGTTTTGAGTTATAAGTATCGCCCGTTTGTGGATGCGCCACTTTACCTACAAAGCTATCACCAGATAAAGTTAACTTTGACTTAATCATTTGCATGCCTACATTCTTGGGTCCGGTAATCACTTCAGCACAAACTTCTGTCGCGTCACACTTATCAACTTTAATTGTGAAACCTTCCCACTTCCATGTACCGACCATATTGTAAATATCATTTTTCGCCATAGCACTAGCACTGGCCGTTAATACTGCACAAACCACACATGTTTTGATAATATTTTTCATATTTATTCCTGTTTTTTATTAAAGGTTTATTCCAGTTGTTATTAACATTATTTGGAATGTGCACAGTGTAAATAAATTTATATTAAAAGTTGCGGAATATTTCTCACAATTAAAATTTAAAAACTTTAATCAAAAATGCTGTGAAGTGCATCAAAATTTATTTTTTTGAAATTAAATATTACGATATATTTTTTAGGAAGCGACCTGTAGTTTAATTGCGATTTAAAACCGCTTCCAAAAAATCAGCATGAACCGTAAAGTAGGCGTGGCTTTTATTCTAAAACAACCTTATTACGTTTTGGTTTTTTTGATTTTCGTGGAGTATTAATTTTTCTAAGATAACGCTGGTGATCTTCGTTATCGGTATCCCATAATTTACTTTGAGTTGTAACTACAGGCATTTGAAATGTTGATGACTTACCCTTGATATACAATATTTCATAATAGCGTTTATTCTCACATATCAGCTTTTCTGAAATCACACCCAACCCCTGCTCTATCAAATATGCTCGCAGCTCTTGCTGCCCTGAACTCGGACAAAAAATATAATCGATTTGTGTATCAGGATTATATTTTTCAATAGAGCTAACAATTTCAGCTATTGTTTCACCGCCAACGCCGGCCAGAATAACCAGATGCTGCATATTAATTTCAAAGCGTATATCAGCCGCATTTGACACCATCGTTCTGTGAGAGCCAATATCAAAAGGCGACAACTTCTGTGCTAACTGAGAAATAATATGAGGGAGCTGATCAACAAAAATAAGCCTGTCGCAAAGTTTCTCATGTAATATTTTAATACCCAAATATCCATGATCACAGCAGCAGTCCCATATCCACGAGTATTGATTGTTTTGTTGGGCATCTTTTACTAGCTCAAAAATACAGTTCAAACGAGGCCGGAGTGTTGTGGATGGATTCATATTCAATACAACTTAATGTTAAAACTCAAGAGATATAAAAACTCAAGGGGCGTTAAAATTAAAGGAAATTAAAAGTTAAAGGTCATGCAGCATATTTTACACTTTTCAATATATAGCCTGACTCCAATGGCACTTAGCGTATATTTTTCAAGCTAAGCTACTAATCGCTTTTAACGTCATTCTGATCAGGCGAGCAAAGACACTCAATCAAGCGCTCAACCTGTTGTGTGCAACAGCCACTGCCCATTGTGGCATAGGTCTGCCTTTTAACTTCGTCGACTGTTGTCGCACCGTTTACAATCGCATTGATAATATCCATTTTACGAACTTCATTACAGGCGCATAGATTTCGGTTTAAATTTTTCTTAAGTATATCTGGAAGTTTATCCAGTGGATTTATAGCCGATTCGATTTTCATCTAAGAATTATAAGCATCTGGTTTAAGTTCAGTCAATTCAGACCCACAAACAAAAACAGCCACTCAAAATGAGTGGCTGTTTCCGATAAAGAATATGGTGGCTACACCTAGATTCGAACTAGGGACCCCATCATTATGAGTGAGCAACCTATTGGTTGCCTTAATATACACAAATTCCCATAATTTTTCCTATTTCTCTTGTAATTCAACCATTTATTGCCATACTCAGCTATATATTAATGACTATTAAGAACATATAGTATTGTCATATTTTACATATCCATGCTCTTGCAGGGCACGAAAGCACCGTCAAGGCGATGACTACTTCACTAAACGGCGAAACCCATAAGTCTATCGATGACAAAATCCCGCTACTGCTCAGGGGGTTTACTGCTGACCTCGCCTTTCATGGCGATTTAAACCTCATACAGTCGATATCTGAAGCATTTAGTCACCCATTAACTGGTAACATATTTACTGGCATCCAACTTTTTGATGACATATTACTGGAAATCAACCGAATTCAGTCAACTGCCCCAGAATCTAAACTTCTGCCTATAAACCCCTCGGCATCAACTAAAAACCCTATTACTGATGTTACAAAACATCCAATTTCGGCAGCCCTACTAGAGCCAATTCCAGATGCCTTAGATCCATGTAAATCAGCTATTATGACAATGAGATGCCTACTGGTACTAGCTCTCATATCAACTATCCAAAACCCAAAGAAATACCTTAAAAAACACCTAAAATCCTGCGCAAGAGAAATAAGGCTGGCGATTTCCTATCAGACTTTCGAATCTAGAAAATCAAGTCTTGATCACTTTGCTCAGTCCCTCAACAAGACTTTCGGAATCAATCAACTGCTGATCAATATCAGCCAATTCCGCGATGACCTGTCAGATTCATTGCCTAAAAAGCTATTCAGTGAAGTGAGCGACTTATCTCAGTCCATCGATATTTCCCATAAATTGCATGCCTCCATACAAGTCCTCTCACCTTTCATGGAAGAACCCGGCGGTACTGAGCCACAGGATCTGGTGCTGACAGCTACTGAACCAGCATTGCTTACTCAACTAGATGACCACCTGGACATCCCTTATGACGAGCCTGACGATAGAGTCTCCAGATTCAGCAGTGATGACCAGGAATTAGAAGATTATTTAAGAAAATACTCTGCCGGTGGTAGTTCACTAGATGACTCACAAGAATTAACGCTATTTGGTGATGCGTGTAATGAGGATCTAGAAAGACAAAAAAGCCATTGGCAGCATAATACTCAGGCCCACTTACCTTATTCAACTTCACTATTTAATCCTATTGAGCGCTCATGGCTGATTAGTGAGCTGGAGTTCGGATTGACCAACGAGAAACTTTCAGCAACTGCGCTCATTATTTCACTTTCAATCTGTACCAATAGATCATATGAAGACACCTTAGGCCTGGTATATGGTGATAATGGAGATATTACGGAAAACGGCATTTTCAGAAAGCACATCTCAGCACCTGATGATGCTGTGGTGCCCGACATTTCTGAGTCCAGTCTCTATAAAGACCATGAAGACAGACTTGAACTGGAATTACCCGCTCTTGTTAAACAACTTCTTGATTCTGCGTTAGTTTCTGACAGACAGGATATTCCCTTGCGTGAGGCCATAAAAAATAAGGATCAGCCAAATTACATCACTATTGAGACGTTCTTTGAGAATATAAGAAATAAATATTCCAGTCGATTCATTATCCCTAGAGTAAAAAATCAACTGAAACATTTTTTACTATCACAGGAAAGAGACCCAACACTTGCTTATATGCTATTTGGCACAAAGGATTACAGACCCCCAATGCCGAATTACTACAGGTTTATGCCCATTCAGAGTGTGAGCAGTAAGTATAAACAATACAGCTCAGAATATTTCAGTAAACGAGATATATAACGTGGCAGGGTTTTGCGGATCAAGATTAGCTGTTGATTATGACTTATATAAAGTCAAAATTGCTGAAGTATCCAGCTATGTTGAAGCAATTATCCACGACCCAGCTACTAGCATCGCAAAACGTCACAATCTTTTTACCGCATATACAGTTCTTAATTTGATGAGCGGCTCTGGTCACAGACCCGTATCTGACCCATTCTGTTTTTTAGCTGATTTTGATCTAGAAGATAACTTTGTCATCATCAACGACAAGGTTTTATCTCCATCCTATAAAAATAGAATTTCCTGGTTATCGGATATCGCCAGTTCGCAGACTCAAGAATATATTAAATACCTTGAGACCCTCTCGGAACGTATTAAAAACACTGACTCATCAGAAAGTATAATAAAGTTACTTGATCTGAATTTCAGCAGGTCAAAGCAGAACATCCCATTCCTGTTTTTCTTAAAAGAAGACCTTTCTGGCATCACAAATATAACAAAAGCATCGTTAAAGGCTGTATTAAAAGACCTATGGCCATACAAGTGGAATATCTTTCGGCATGTTTTGGAGTCCAAATTATACGAAAAAGGTATAGCAATTGATGCGATCAACGCACATCTCGGACACCACAATAACCATCAACATCCTTTTGGTAGCAAAACATCATGGACCGCACGTGAGTGTGGAGACCACCTTAGAATTGCATTAAATGATTTATCGCTAGAACAGGGGTGGAAGGTTATGCCATGCCCCACACTGACTTATATAGATAGCGAAAAAATAAAGCTCTATAAATCAGCACCATTCGGACATATTAAACGGAAGAAAGACCTAAAATCACATAAGGAAAAGATAAACAATAAAATCAAAGATGCATTACAAAGACATCTTGTAGATGAAAACAAATTAAACGACTTATTAACCAACAAACAAGCGCAAGAAGCTATCCAGAACGAAATCATTTCTCAGTTCTCTGAAAGCAAGCGCTTGTTAAACTACATACTAAAAGCTTTCGATAACGCTATTAAAGAAGCCTCATTTAATCATAATATCCCTCTTATTAGGGCAAACAAACCTTTTAATGATGAAGTATCACCATTTTATGGGGGCTGGATAGATCTATATCGTTCAAGCAAATGCGCCCGTGATAATTTTGTCGCCTACCTAAAAAATAGAGATCACAATAGCTCTACACCGGAAATGCTGTGGGCTGAGATATGTATATCAGCATTATTATTTGACGGAATACTCCAAGAAGACTGGATTAAAGACCTAATCAGAACAGGACCTGCGGGACTATTAAAGATTAAGAAATGGAATGTTTTTTATGACATCTACTCAGATCATTCTAAAGAGGATGACACAGCATCTCCTGATTGGCGATGGCAACCTGGCGCATTATCCAAAGGCCTAATATATGGCATGCTAGAAAGGTTAGGTAAGACCAGCTCGATTACCTTGAAGAGCAACAAAACAAAGAGATATATAGAGAAATATTGCCAAATTATATTACCGGAACAATATACGGGTAAGAGCCATACATACCTGCATCAAGTAATAGCGTTATCACAGGCATTCTGGCGTTATCACATACCCAATGTATTCCATCAAATATTGATTGGCAAGCGGTTTACATCACCCCTTCCCCAAAGCGTATACGCCAGGTTAATCAGAAAAAGACGTGTAGAGACACTAAGCAGGACTAATATCGAAACACCAAAGATAGATTCTTATACGCCACACAACGTTAATTCCGTACAAGATCAAGACATTAGTCAATTTAAAAGGACCATATCTGATATTTTTGAAAAAGCTGATTCTGTTACAGGGAACAGAGAACAAAATGTTTTCATTATTAATAAGATTGAACAGTATTTAGATTCTTCCACCACTTACTCAAAGATGGCTTTCTATCTGGCTAAATGGATAATTCATCTATGCAACAGGAAAGTTAACAGCAGAAAATACCTGGAGCTATCATCCATAAAGACGTATTACTATCGGATATCTAATGCGCTACTCAGCTTAGTAAGAACTAATGATATTATTGAATATGATATCGAAGATATCGAAGAGCTTTACCACAAAATAATCTCTTTTAAATATCACACTGAAAAAGACCTAGAAAAACACGCTAAAAACTGTAAATTACGTGCAATCCAAATAGCTCAATTTGATACTTTTTTGCAGAATCACTTTTGCCTCGAGACTGAAGATGTAGATTGGCACTACATAGCTGGACAGTGGGCCCAGTATCTGGATAAAAAAGCGGATGCAAACCTCATCACACCCACCGAGTACCTCCATACAATTACCCAGATCAGAACGCATAGAGATTTTACAGACTATCAACGCATTTGGATTGGCGCATTCATTGTTATTGGGTTTCGTTTTGGGCTACGCATAAGTGAAGTTAGAAGATTGACTCTGGAAGACATTCAGATGTCAAACACGCACATGATCATACAGGTCATATCATCAAAACTTGGAAGAACAAAATCATTATCTGGCATACGTCAAATTCCATTAGTTGGTGAACTTAATGATGATGAGCGTTATTTTATAGCGCAGCTAATTCTACGCGCCAAAGAAAATCCATTTAATGGTTTAAGAACACCGTTATTTACCGATGCAACCAATAATGACCAATTGATTGATACATCAATGATATGGCAATCCATCCATCCAATATTAAGGCATGTCACGGGATGTCCCACAGTACGATTTCACTCGCTAAGGCACGGCTTAGCTAATGGAATATTTTCCATACTATTTAAGAAGTATGGCTATCGCTTAATTGACGCCGAACTAGATTCATTATGGAAAGACTCCAATAACTCCATAATCAGAAAGCTGCTTAACAACTCTACCAACCGTATTGAACTCCATCACTTTACAGCTTTAACTACAATCATCGGACATGCGGATAGCTCAACCACATTGAACAGTTACATTCATATACTGGATGATATCATCAGCGGATATACGGATAATGCATTCAGAGTCAAGCTATCTATTGAAGAACTGTCTACCATCATAAATATTGATGCGTCTCTACTCGAACGTAGAAGAAGAAACTGCAAAGCAGCAGTAAATGATGGCAATACAACTTTGAAATCTATCCAGTTAGACGAAAAAGTCCCTGGCTATGTCATCAGAAGGACAAACTGGCCTCTGACACTCCCTGAATCAGAAATCAAAAATCCAATTACACTAGAAACAATAGATCTACTATTTGAATGGTATGGCCAGCGCGGCAGAAACCACCACCGTCTAAATGTCATTTTCGATGTAGATCAAAAGGACATTATTAAACTCATTGATATAGGCATGAAAATAGAAAAGGAAAGTTCTTTTTATTATTACGGGCTTGGTGGTCAATTACTAAACTCCTGGATTGAGCCAGATATTATCCCAGAAACCAATAAAAAGAACTTCGAACGTGAGAATTTTAATAAGCTGCTAAAAAAGTCAGAAACAATCCTTACATCGCCCACTGACGCTAAAACCCTTCTTGATACATCAACAATATGGCGTACAAGCAATACAACCTTTGAAGACAGGCATGCATATCTATTTGATGGTCCTGATTCACTTTCCACATTCATTACAGGACTATATTTGCTTGGCTTTACCAACAAGGAACTCACAATATCCATTCCATCAGACCTAACTGACATCCAAAAGGAGAAAGCTAACAACAAACTAAAAGCGTTCAATATTGATATATCAACCCAAAATGGGAAAATCAGAAAACAAAATCGTCAAAAAGGAGATTTACGAAAAGACAGAGTGCGTTTATCACTCATACGAAGTAAAAAAAATCTTATCCAACACAATCAGACATTAAGCAGATTATTATTTCTTCTACTTGTATTTGATGAATTTACAATGAAAAGCCAAAATTAACATTTAATATCATCAGTTATAAAGATAAATTTCACTTTTCACCTTCAACCCGTGACATTTTTTGATATTTTTCTGATTCGAAATGATAGAAATAAGGTAATTATTTACTTTATAGGGTCATAATATGTCAACACTTGTTCTTCACATACCATTACTAACAAAAGATATCTCTAATTCACCCATTTATTGTCCTTTGGATGATCGTGAAATGGCTTCAGTAACTAAGAAATTTAACAAAGTAAAACCCATACTCAATACATTATTAAAAGATATCAAAAAATCGACCAATGACTTTGATGATTTCAGTATCAAGCTAGAACCAATACAAAATACTAATTCGACGGGTATTATTGACTATTGCGCCTGCGTACATGTTTCCTTCAAAGCGAAAAGCCAGGTTGATTTTACCGAAAATAAGACATTATATGCCCTTAAAGATACGTTCGCCGAATCCATCAGAATACTTAATGAAATCAAAGATGCATTAGAAAATAACATTAAAAGTATTATTTTAAATACTATTGTCACAAACAAGGATGACAGTATTTTTTGTATCAATAAACGTAATATGGACCTAGCCTATAATATTTACTATAAATGGCTAGAAACTGAAATTAATAATATCGTAATTGATAATGTATTACTCATCATCCCCAAAATTGACTTCTTAAAATTCAAAATTGATGGACCTCACGAATTCAATGTTGTTGGAAAAGTAGAAAAGAATGATCGAGCTAAAGGCACATGTAAATTTAAAGGAACCACAGACAACGGAAAAATTCTCAAGGGGACATGTATTTTCGATATTGATGATGACGAAAAACATATTATCGATGATATGTGGTCTGCTGAACAATTTGAAACAACTGTTAAACTTACCTTGGTTGCCAATCAAAAGTTTGTCTGTCGGGAAAGAGTGCCCTGTGGTGAATACCTTATCCGTGACTACGAGATCGATCCCAAACTTGATGAGTTCGCAACCAGTGATCTATTCGATTCATGAAATAACCGCATAAATTTACGTATTCGCTTATTGTGCCTTTTATACAGTTTCACATGTGAAACTCGCTAACACGAGCCGCTCTTTTTATCTGTATCTCTCTGCCGTTTCAACTTAACCGGCACCACAGTATCTCGCATGCTGCTTTCGCATACCTTCTATAATTGTTGTTGCTATTTTTTCAGGGAAGTCAGCAGGTAACTGTGACTCAACCTTTGTAATAACCTCCTCGATCACTTCCATCATTTCATCCATGATCGCTTTCGCCGTTTTTTCGTTGAAACCCACCTGCTTTGCGGTACTCATAAAATGCCTAGGTAGCATCTTATCCCAATGATAATGCCGATTCTTTCCACTTAATGCCATTGCCATTTTAATTTTTTTAACTTCCAATTGCCGAGTTGCTAAGAGAGGATGTGCTGACATGATGTCATATAAGGGCGTCATACGATAACGGCCTTCTGGCTCAATAAATATACTGAAATTCTTTGCATGTCCATCGATACCGGCTAACAGCCAGAACAATATCTGTGATTTGAAGAACACTTCACGATCATGTTTCGATTCTTTCGACTGCCTCAAGAATTGCATGATCGTACTTATCCCTGGTCCTCCATCGCTTTCATACTTTATATTCGGTGATACACCTAATGCCTGACACATATCTTCCTGTGGTAGGCGCAAAATCCATCCATCAGCATGACGTCGATCAAAACGCTCAACAATCAATGCCTTTTGATCATCAAATAGCCCGATTTCTGCATGACATACAGGTAACCCAAACGCCTCAGCAATTTTTAAACATAGCCATTCATTTTCACAGCTATCACTTAAGTCCATGCCTGAATGTTCAATTTTACCAATCGGTAACTTGATAATATGCGTAGTCGGTGTTGTCCCTACGGGTCTGTACCAGGCATCATCTTTCCAAAGTAATGCCGTTTTTTCCTGGGCACCGGCTATAGATATCCGAAATTCTTCACCATCATCTTCGGCCATACCCAGTGGTGCTGTTTGGTAGTTTTTTAATAGCTTTGCAATTTGGTTATCTGTAAGAGGCTCACCCTCAATGCGTTTTACATCATGTGGCTCTTCTCCCTCAGCAACAATTTGTACCGCACCCACACAATCCATACCAATTGCGGCTAATAAATCAAATGGGTGTGAGGTAGCAGCCTTGAATCGAGCCTGGATTCTGTCTCGGATCTGATTATTATCCGGCAGTAAATTGTCGAAGTAGTTATAAACAATTTCGCCAGTATAGGCCCGATGCTGAAGTGGCATTGATAAAGAGATGGGCCGTGAACCTGTTGTTTCCAGCCACTCAGGTGTGTAGACGAACTCAAGCGCACCCGTGCTGCGTTTAGTTAATGTGCCGACATGGAAGCCATTCATCCATATACCCAGATTTTGATCACGGCTTACCACTGCTCAGTCCATCCTTTGTCATCATCTACTGAGGTCGGCGATTGGCCTTTAGGTACCACATGTAATTCCATATCCAGTGCGGAAAGCAACCGAAACAATGTATCCAGGCGCACGTTCTCTGGTTTAAGTTCAAACTTGGAGACCGTATCCTGGCGTACTGATATTTCATCAGACACGGCTGCTTGGGTTAATCGCTGCTTTTTGCGCTGGTCACGATAGTATTGGGCCAGATCTGTGGGCGTATGAATAAGCATCATATTACCTCTCTATACTGAATCAGTTATACACGCTAATCCGTGTAAACACATATATACACGCTATTGCGTGTGAAATCAAGTTTACCTGCTAAAGCGTGTATTTGTTTCGGTCTAGATTAACCCACTAGAGCGGTATTTTCTGTCCTCAAAAGAGCATTTTTATAAGATTTGGAGGTTTTTCCATTACAGCTCATGCTGGGAGAGCAGGCATAAAGCTAGCATAATTGATGCACCCAGCTATCTATTGACATGTATGCGATATATAGAATTAAACCCTGTAAGAGCTAATATGATACAACAACCTAGTGAATATCAGTGGTCGAGTTTTAGATGTAATGCGCTTGGTTATACCAATCAATTGCTAACATCGCACCCTTTATATCAAGCACTTGGTTTAAATAAGGATGAGAGAAAACGAGCTTATCAATCATTATTTGAAGCTGAGATAGAAAATAAAGATTTAAACCTTATTAGAAATGCAGCTACTTTTTCAATGCCTACGGGTGATAATAGATTTAAAGAGCAAGTAGAAAAGATGGTTAATCGAAAATTAGGTTATGCAAAGAAAGGGCGGCCTTATAAAGTTAGTATTGATGAACGAAACTGATTATCATTTGTCACCGACCCCATTAATTCTTTTATCTGTTCCTAATAACAGGAATGGGGGCCTTTAACAGATGTTAGCAGCAATTATGAACAATAAACCAATCTGTACATCGGAGTTAATATGACTGAAATAAAAAAATACTCTGACTGGATAGGGCGCTTCGTTTATGGCCTAATCGGGTTAAGCCTGGCTGTTATTAGTCTCACAATGATGGCAGTTGCCCTATGGGATATTTGGGTCTCAGTACACGAGAAAACCCTTCTTATAAAAGCACTTCTTGATGCAATCGGGTTGATTGTTATTGGAATGGCAGTCTTTGATGTCTCCAAGTTTTTGCTTGAGGAAGAAGTCTTTCATAGTGGTGGCACTAAATCACCGGCCAAACAGAGAGAGACTCTATTAAAGTTTCTCGTCATCATTGCCATCGCCGTAAGTCTGGAAGCATTGGTGTTCATTTTTGATGCAGGAAAAAAAGATATCAGTAATTTGATATACCCAACGTTCTTGTTAATTGCTGCGGTTCTGGTAGTGGTCGGTCTTGGTGTGTATCAAAAACTGACTCAGAATGAAGAGAATTAGTCTCGATACAAGCTATTGTCACACCTACAGTTAGAATGTGACAGTAGTGTATTTTAGCAGTTAGCACATGTTTGATAACTGGGAGCAAATGCATGACAGCTAACAATTGAGTCAAATTGTCGCCAAACAGCAGAGCAGCTAATACAAAACGTTATTGCTAAACAGTCGGAACGTCTTTTTATGATTACAGATCAGCAAGCAAACCCAGAAGACACCCGATTACCAAAGGAATTTGTTGATCGGCTGACGAAACCTTTTGTGCGTTTCTTGCACATTCAGTCAGCTAGTGGGGCAATTCTTCTATTGTTCACTGTTGTCGCTCTCGTTCTATCCAACTCACCGTGGGCCGACTCGTTTGAACATGCCTGGGAGACACAGGTTGGTCTTCAACTTGGCTCGCTCGAGTTTGCCCGTTCGCTTCGCGAGTGGATCAACGATGGTCTGATGACGTTGTTTTTCTTTCTGGTCGCATTGGAGCTTAAGCGGGAATTGGTTCTCGGAGAATTGAACAAACCTAGCATGGCCGCGCTATCCATAGCAGCCGCCCTCGGCGGTATGATCGTCCCCGCTGCAATATATCTGGCATTGCAATTAGGGCAACCTGGTCAGTCTGGATGGGGCACTGTCATGGCAACTGACACGGCGTTTGTTATCGGTTGCCTGGCACTGCTTGGCTCGCGCATACCTCAAAGCTTACGCGTGTTCATGTTGTCTTTGGCCATTGTTGACGATATTGGTGCCATTCTTGTCGTCGCCATCGGCTACAGTAGCGATATTGTCTGGTGGCCATTGGCAGTGGCTGTACTTGGTCTGGTGATAATACGTGCCATGGCAATGCTCGGTTTTCGCGGCTTTCCACTCTACATATTTGTGGGTGTGCTCGTCTGGCTCGCAGTGGATGCGTCCGGGATCCATGCTACCATCACCGGCGTGATGCTCGGCCTGATGACGCCAGCGCGACGATGGGTCAGTGACGAACGGTTGTACTCAATCTTGGGTCAGGTTATTGCGCATCCAGCCAGCAACGAAGGCAGCGGGGACACGAAGGATCGTCAGACATTGCAGATGGCCGAAATTGCCGCACGTGAAACGCTGTCTCCAGTGGAGCGCCTGGAGATCAAGCTGCATCCCTGGGTGGGTTTTGTCATCATGCCACTGTTCGCCTTTGCCAACGCTGGCTTGCCACTCACTTTAAGCGACCTTGGTAGCTCGGTTACTGTGGCGGTTTTCTTTGGCTTCGTGCTGGGTAAACCCATAGGTGTTATGTTGTTCAGTTGGCTGGCTGTGCGTTCACACATCGCGATTCTCCCTCCGGAACTCAGTTGGCGGTTGCTTGCAGGTGGCAGCTTTCTCGCCGGAATTGGTTTCACCATGGCGATTTTTATTGCGAATATTGCTTTCAGCGAGAGTCTGATTGACAGCGCTAAGCTCGGAATCTTCCTCGCATCTGTTTTGTCCGCAGTGGCAGGACTCGCACTGTTGATGTGGTTACCTGCACGAGTAAAAACTCCTTGAGTGTGTCATAAATAAAAGCTATTCATACAAGTATGGAGCAGTGAAAGAGGGTGCAGTTCGTGTTGCTGCTGGCGCTAACAAGGCGTTCAAAAAGGACGCGAAAAAGCATTGCGCCTTTTAACTTTAACGTTCGGTCGGTAAATGTGGAATAAATACCATAAATTATGATTGGCTCCACAAATAGCAGACTCCTACTAAACAGTAGAGTCTATAATTCATGAGATATCTCTATGGCGCCTTCGATCTTTCAACCTCTTTTCACTCTTGGCCTTATTCTTTTTACAGGATATTTTGCTGGTAGAGTTGCCAATTATTTCGGATTGCCCCGTATAAGCGGGTATATATTTTCTGGCCTGTGCTTTTCGCCGTCAATCAGCGGCGTCATTGCTGCTCAACAAATTGATATTCTTTTTAGCTTCACATCCGAAATTGCGCTTGCTTTCATCGCCTATTCCATAGGTGGAAGCCTGCTGATGTCTCGGGTAAGGGTGCTTAAAAAAGAAATTTTGTGGATAAATCTGGCGCAAGGATTTGGTGCCTTTGTCTGCACCTGTATTGCCGTTTATTTTTTAGGAGATTTCCTGCCTCCTTCCATAAGTGAAAACAGCAACACATTCATCTCTGTTGTCCTTATTCTGGGAAGTATTTCAGTTGCAACAGCCCCGGCTGCAACAATGGCAGTCATTCATGAACTTCGGGCCAAAGGTCCCCTTACCACAACCTTACTGGGTGTCGTTGCTTTAGATGATGCCTTGAGTATCATAATATTTTCTGTTGCTATTACTATTGCCAGTCTATTGCTATCAGGCAGCATAGATAACGCTATAATTTTGCACGGCGTAACCACCATTGTTGGCGCCATTTCGGTTGGTCTTGTTGGGGGCTTCATTTTTAGCCATTTTCTTAACCCATCAATGCGTCCCGAGACAAACCTCATGCTCACCCTTGGGGCAATCTTCCTGGTCAGCGGTTTATCAAGCCATTTTGGTTTTTCACCAATCCTTGCCAATATGGCCATGGGGTTTGTCATTATTAACAGGATAAAACAGGCTGATGATATATTTCATCAACTGGATATTATTGAAGAGGTTATTTACTGTCTGTTCTTTACACTTGCTGCGGCTCATTTTGATACCAACTTGTTCGCCACATCCTTCTTACTCGGCTTCGTCCTTCTGATCGGACGATTTATCGGCAAGCTTAGCGGCACTTTTCTTGGTGGCAAGATTTCTAATACTTCTCCACAGATATATAAATACCTTGGCATAACACTTTTACCACAAGCGGGGCTTTCTCTGGGTCTCATATTCCTCGCCAAACCAATATTGCCTGCAGAAATTTTCGATGTATTACTCAGTGCAATGTTACTATCGATTATCCTGAATGAAATTATTTCGCCACCTCTAGTAAAATGGGCAATTACGAGGTCAGGCGAGAACAATCCTGATAGGTGAGCTGATGAACATAAATGAAGTAATGCAACACATCGGGCACCGGGACTTTCCTTATGTCTTGGAGAACAGCGACATCAGCGAAGTTATCAGGGTAGCTGTCCGTTTCCCGCATACACGACTTGTCTACGTTATAGATGAACAAAAAAAACTGCTTGGTGTCATTACGATCGGGTCACTGATGCGGCATCTATATCCTTATCATTATAAAGAAAAGATACATCCCCGGGATATATTGCGTAACATTGCCGTAGACAATGCATCGTATCTCATGAGCAGCGGAAACGTAAACGCTTTGCCAGAAGAAACAGTTGATGTCGTTCTCAAACGTATGGCCAGCACCGGCGCAAAAGAAATAGCGGTGGTAGACAGTGAAGGTCGTATTTTGACTGACATTACCGCAGTTGACCTGCTTAAGTATAATGAATCATAAACTGACAAAAAGACTACCGAACAAGGCACTGCACCGGACGGCAATTCCGCTGCGCTCTATTGCCGCCTGTGAGCTTAGTCGTTATGTGTAAAAACGATAGAGGCTATCTACTCAAAGTGTCCGTTTGATCTATATCTCAAATAAAAGGGGTCAGACCCCTTTATCCTTAATTGAATGCAGCGTGCTCCGCTTAGCATTCGCCCTGCCCATCAATTAATATGATGAGCTATTCTTCATGATTAGGTATATAGTGATCATCTAACCATTGCCACATTCTATGCCGCTAACTGGCAAGCCAATAAAGAATGCAGCTTCCGCAGGGAATTACGCATATCGCATAATCTTATAAGCGGCTGGCAATGCGTCATAGGAGAACACTATGTCTACTCCGTTTTTTAACCTCTAATTCTGAAAGTTTGATGCATTTTGACTGGCGTGCGACAGAAGCCCTGAAACGTGACCATGAACAGAGCCTCTCTTGCATGAACGCAAGTTTCGGATAAATATACGACTCCAGGCTTACCCGTTAAAAGCACTATCAACTTTAATAAGTCTTTTTACGCTCTTAGAAATCTGTAGGGTGGCTTTTCAATGAATACGCATATTCACACACTGTCGTCACTATTTGACCAACTAGGGTTAGATAGCAAAGACGCATCGATAGAACATTTTGTTGATCTATATAAGCCGATCGCTGGTGAAATTGAGCTACATGATGCAATTTTCTGGAACGAATCACAGGCATCTTTTATAAAACAGATGAAAGATGAAGATGCAGACTGGTCAGGCGTGATTGACCAGCTAGATGTAATGTTGCGCAGCAACACGTTTAGTTAGTCACTCACACCAGAAGAAACCATAAGCAGGATTGGAGAATAACAGTTCCACAACATTATCTTCTTAACAAAACATAACCCATGTACAGAAATCCATCTAATAAAGGAATCCAAATGAGGCAATACACTATTAATGCTCAGGAAGCTGAAACATTTAGCTTAAATATTGCAGATCGTCGAAGTGAACTGATTAAGCAGAACTGGACTCGTGATAAATCAAAAGAACTCGCCGCATCCGAAAACATTCTCCTGAGTGATGAGCATTGGACGGTGATTAATTACCTACGTGATTACTACCTGGATAAAGGCGTACCTAGATATGCACGATCACTCGCCAGAGACCTTAAAAGACACTTTAATTTAAAGGGCGGAAATAAATACCTACACAACCTTTTCCCTGGTGGACCTGTCACACAGGGATGTCGACTGGCTAACCTGCGTACACCCGCACACGCTACAGACGTTTCATTTGGAACCAGTTACTAATCAACGATATATATGTCAACAACAAGCCCAATTACCAAAAAAACATGTAGTTCGAATTTATTGGAGAGAATATTATGAACAAGAATGACCAGGAACTAATGAAAGAATATGGCATAACCTGTGTTAATAAAGCCGTTTACTCATATAAACAGCATCATTATGATCGACTAAGCGATGCCGTTAACTACGCTCAAATAGACTGTAAAGAAAACCTCAAACACGGCCCGAATATGCCCGAAGATGAGAAATTATCTCGAGATAAATTAGTGTAGTGTTAAAATGACAGAAACAGCCGTCGTAGCACTGGCGACTTTTTTCGCGACCATCGGACCATTAGATATTGCTGCGATGTTTGCAGCCCTTACAGCAGAAAATACCAAACAATACCAACGCATTATGGCAACAAGAGGAACCCTGATAGCTGCGGTAATTCTTTTGATTTTCGCTTTTTTTGGCAATACCCTGCTGTCAAGCATGGGGATTTCACTCGCTGCACTGAGTGCGGCTGGAGGAATCCTGTTATTACTCATTGGTATTGAAATGGTATTTGCTCGAGAACCCAGCGTATCCAGGCCGACCTGTGAAGAGGAAATTGAAGCTGCATCGAAACAGGATATTTCTGTTTTCCCAATAGCAACACCACTTATTGCTGGACCAGGTACTATGGGTGCAGTCATTTTGCTGATGGCTAATACAGAAGGTGACCTTGTGCAACAGGGAATCGTCATTGGATCCCTGATCATTATATTACTTGCTACATATTTATCGTTAATATTAGCAAGCCAGATTCAGAACCTTTTTGGTGTCACAGGTATGCGCGTGATAAGTCGAGTAATGGGCATCCTGTTATGCGCACTGGCGATACAGTTTATATTTGACGGCATCGCTCTCAGTGGTTTAGTTAACACTTGATTAGTGTTTTTAATAACCTGGCTCACTTATGCCACAGTCGTGCGTTAGCTTTTACCATACCATGTCTTATATGCGATATTATTCTTAGTATTATTTTTAACACTATACATGAGTTCATCTGTTACTTTTATGGCTTCAGTAATATCCTCAGGTAGTGATTCAAATGTAACTATGCCAATACTGAAAGTGACCTCCCAGTTTTTTAGTTTCATCCTTTCATTTAACTCATCACTCATTTTCGAGAATGCAGCTCTTGCATTTTCCTGTTCGGTTTCAGGCAACAAACACACAAACTCATCGCCTCCTAGCCTTGCAACTACATCTGTTTCTCGCAATGTGTTTTTCAAACAGGTGGCCACCTCTTTTAGCAAAATATCACCTGTGGAGTGACCTAATGAATCATTAATAAGTTTGAAATCATCAATATCGATATAAGCCAGGGTAAAAACATTATTAAATCTGGCTGATCTTAATATTTCATTTGCAAGAACAAGATAAAAACTTCTGGAGTTACCAATACCTGTTAATGCATCTGTATCAGCGGCAACACTTTCTTGAGTATATACGTCCCTGAAATTAGTAATAAGAATCGAAATGAATACATAAGTTATAAAGTGAGGTATTCCATAAAAGAGAATAATGTCTAAATCAATTTGAGTATGTCTGGTGATAGTGAGTGCAATTAATACGACAGATGTGGTGAAAGCCGAAAACAGTACTACAACCTGTCTGCTGCTATACCATGACACTATAACGATGGGTAAGACAAATAGCGGTTCAAAATATGAAACATCCCGAACAAGCAGGCTGCTGATGAGTACAATAACTAGAATCAGGCACGAAAAAAGCAATATAGACGAAGAAGCTCTATCTTCTAATATAGAGAACATTGTCTTCATAGCACATCCTGACCATTAACACGGCTCACCAAACTGACGACTTATTACATTTTTATATGCCTGTAGTATGAGGCATTATCAATCCTGTCATAAGTCATGATAGTTTCTGATGGACGGTTTCTAACTATCAATTCAGTATAGACGAAATCGGCATTGATTACTTCATCTATATTTCATCTGCAATATGCATTTACCCTGTTTCTTAGTATAGGGTTTATCACACTCCCATACTTTCCCAGAAAAACTAATGTGGGCATTTTCCGGCACCCTTAATGTATTACATTCCATATTAACCATTTCATATCCACGCTTACACGTCCAGCCTGTCTCGTAGGAAGATTCTTTTAGATAAGCGTTATCAGGAATTTTAATAAGCTTACATAGCTTATTCTTCTTAATATAGCCTCTATCACATTTCACGCGTGTTCCATTGTAATCTAGATAGCCATTGACAGGTATCTTGATATAATTACAGGCTTCATTATTCTCGAGATAGCCTCGTTTACACGCCCAGCCTTGCTCGTAGGAAGATTCTTTCAGATAAGCGTTATCAGGAATTTTAATAAGCTTACATAGCTTATTCTTCTTAATGTACCCTCTATCACATTTCACGCGTGTTCCACCGTAATCCAGATAACCATTGGCAGGTATCTTGATATAATTACAGGCTTCATTGTTCTCGAGATAGCCTCGTTTACACGCCCAGCCCTTACCATAGCTTTTATAGGTTGGATAAGCATGTTCCGGTACTATGATCACCGCACAGGCACCATTGCTCTTCCGATACCCGACATTACATGTCCAACCGTCACCGTAACTCCTGGCAGTCGCATTTTCAGGTACGTTAGTCTGAGCATCGTTTGCTAAAACGGAATTGAAGGGTGCTGAGAATAGTAGTAACAATACCACTATATAAACAGACGTGGCGTGTGCTAGCTGAAATTCATTCGAGCTTTTTCCATAGGAAGATGATTTTAATGAAGTTAATGGTGGATAAAACATTCCCACTAACTCAGGATTTGGTAACCGTCTGGTAGACTTGATTGATATGTGTGTCATGAAAGGTTTCACTATGTAGACTACAAAAATATCTGACCAGAAAGGATTAGCTTTGAGAAGGTGTTTCCCATTAATCTGGCAGGATGTGGCTGTCTTACAGCAATTACCAAACTAGATGTCTATAGAAGCCAATAGAGGGGGGCAAGTCATTATATAATACACCTTACTGGCAAACCTTGCCTGGATATTTTATTTTTTGTTTTCATACCAATCACATTACGATTGACCGAGTGGATGACAGTTATCTATTTGCAAAACTATGAGTCATATAAAGTTTCTGCATTATCACTATAGTTATCATGCACATAAAACGTTATTTGAATTTCGAATTCAGCTAATTACAGTTATAACCCTTCTTCACCAAATGCAGGCTCAGGTTATAAGTCACTACCTGAGAGATCAATAAACTGCTGAATGACTAAATGACTGTTTTTATAACGGAAGAGTTGAACGAAAAAATACTTGTCTGATTCGTAATATGTTACTATATGGTGATGAAATTAAATTAGTGAATCTTCACTTTCACATCTGTTTTGGCCAATCATCAACAACTGGCTAGTTAATATTCGTAACCCTCTTCCCTCAAACCGTCCTGGGTTATTTTTCATTTCGTACTTTGTTCACAGCATTGCGCTCTGTTTGTTTATGCACTCAGGGATTTAACCCATTTTCATTTTTATACATTTTCCGAGGAAAGATCAATGAATATAGAAATAATCACCACACCCAATGACGAGTTAAAAGAAAGCGGATTTGGCTCACTAAAGGCATGCAAAAACGTACTTTCCTCAATTAAAAAAATGAATCATAATGTACAGCTAACTATTTGCGAATCCATAACTGATTTAAAAAATATCGTTAATCGTAAACCTGACCTGGTTCTTCTTGCTGTAAAGTACATTCCACTTTATTTACCAGGCACAATAAAAATTGAAAACCTCTGGTTAGCTGAATACTTTTCACAACATAACATTAACTTCTCAGGATCATATCGAGATGTACTCGATTATGATTCTAATAAAGTGCTGGCCAAAGTGCATTTATCTAACAAGGGAATTAGTACGGCAAAATATTTTTTAGCAACGCCTGGTCAATACAACTCAGATAATGAATTGCCGATCTCTTTCCCGCTATTCATTAAACCCCTGGATGCGGCTAATGGTAACGGCATTGATGATTCATCATATGTAACTGATTTTGAGGGATATCAGAATAAAGTCGCATCGATATATCAATCATTCAACCAACCCGCCCTGGTGGAAGAGTATCTCGATGGACGTGAGTTCACCGTAGCTATTTTCAAACCCGCCAATAAGGCATTAATCACATCGGCTGTTGAAATAATCCCGCCAACGTCATCTCATGGATTGAGAATATTAGGTTCACAAACCAAAACCGATGATTCAGAAAGTCTCATAAAAATTGTAGATGAAGATGTTAAAAAAAGAGTTGTCACTCTTGCGATTGACGCTTTTTATACATTAGGCGCGAGGGACTATGGCCGTATAGATATAAAAACAAACAATCGTGGTGAATGCTTCTTCATGGAAGCCAACCTGGTACCGGGTATGACACTGGGGTCAAGTTATTTCCCAGAAGCCTGTAACATTGCTCATGCATTCGACTATGATACGGTTATAGAACTATTATTAGCTGGGGGGCTTGCAAGAGCTTCAAAAACGACACCCCCTTACTTACGCCCAGACTCATTAGAGTATGCGTAACTGATACGTTTCTAGTATTTTAAGTTAAACGAGTCTGTATCCATCTTTTTACTCTCGTCGATAGTTAAATCGACTGCATGACACACTCAGTCATTATGGAAGACGACTGTATTTAAGAGTTTCAGTCGCATGTCTTATGAGCTTTTTGTTGAAGTAACACGTAATGGTATAGTAGAAAGCCGTCATTATGGCGCAGCCGTTATATGTGATTTTAAAGGTAATATAATCAAATACTGGGGAGATCATCAACAACTGATTTTTCCGCGCTCAGCTTTAAAGCCTTTTCAAGCCATTCAACTTGTTGAAAGCGGTGCTAGCGCCCATTTTTCGCTAAACGACGCCGAATTGTCACTTGCCTGCTCATCTCATCAGGGTGAACAGATTCATCAGGATCTTGTCGCTTCATGGCTCGCCAGGCTTAATTTAACTGAAGATGATCTCGCCTGTGGTCCCGTATTACCTGAGCATACGGAAAGTGCCCACCAACTGCTCGCTTCAGGGCAGCAAGGTTGTCGCATTCATCACAACTGTTCAGGAAAACATACCGGTTTTCTTACAACTGCTTTATTCCTTGATCTGCCATTAACGGATTACCATGAAAGAAAACATCCTTTACAGGTTTTATCACTAGAAACACTTTCAGATCTGGCCGGTATAGACCTTAATCAGTTACCTATGGGAATCGATGGTTGTGGATTACCAGCACCAACTATGCCTTTAATGAACCTCGGTCATGCCATGGCGCGCTTCGCTAAGCCTGTCGATTTAGCTGGGCCGCGCGCAGACTCTATTTACCAGCTGCATAAATCCATGACCAATGAACCATTATACATTGCCGGAAGCGGTACTATGGTTAGTGAATTAAATGAAGTCACCAAAGGCGCTGTACTTGCTAAAACAGGCGCCGAGGGTATCATCACTGCTGCCATTCCTGAAAAAGGTCTGGGGATTGCACTGAAAATTGCCGATGGTAGCGCTCGCGCACGATCCGTCGCATTACTTAAAATTCTCGATTATTTAGACGTACTAACCGAAGAACACAAAAATAAACTGAATGCGTATATTTCACCGAATATTATGAACTCAAGAGGATTCAAGGTAGGTGATATCCGTCCAGCCACTTGCTGGTTACCGTGACATGTTTGCCATCAGGTAATTGGCATAAGCGGGGCTATTTCCCATACCACCCCAACCACTTGCCAACTCAATAAGCCCTTTTAGTATGTTCTTTCTTATCGTCCAATTGTTTCTTCCACTTATAAATCTGGTTGACTCTTATCCCCAGATCTCGAACCAGTTGCGTACCCGCCGTCGGAATGTTGTCGCGTATATACCTGCTAGATACAGGAGCATTTGATGCAGTACTGGCATTACCGACGATGGCACTTACGGTTCTGTGCGTATAGCAAGCTCGTACGACAAAAAATAGGAAACAGTTTACTCAAGGGAGTGGTGTTAAAGCAGTCTTACAAGCATACGAAATACTAGCTCGAAAACGCACCAACTTGTTGGGGGGTGGATTTATCAGGTATAGCTCTTCTCTGTGGATGGTATATGATCCGACACCCACCTCAGTAGTATCCATTCCTGCAGCAGTCTGGTTGTTTGGTTCAGGACTTTTAGGATTGGTCGAAGTTGCTAGACGCTAGAAAGCATAATAACTAATCATTATTAATTATAGAAAGGCGGCTTTTTAGCCGCCTTTTTTATTTCTATCGAGAGTCCGTTATTGGCCGACAGGAGAAGTCCGTTAGTTTGAAATCGGTAGCGATTTTTTTATTTTGTAAATTAATAAATATTAGAAGTGCGACCGTCGGCTTATGAGACAAAACAGCCTCTCAAGCATATAACCTTGTAACGCGTTTCAGGGTGCTTTCTTCCAGTCACGGGTAATCTTACTTGCGGCTGCTTTGGGTATTTTGAGACCACAGAATAGTCTTTTAAAATGTATATTTTAATAAGTAATATCGCTTACCAAACATTAGCTACCATTCAATAATCATATTTCAATCTTAATAGACAAACTGAATTAGTATTTTATTTCTAAATGTTAAACTTCCTCTATCGGCAAAAGCGTACATTAGGAAACTAGTTATTAAAGTAACATTTAAGTTTTGTCTCAGTCATCTCAACTACAGTCGAATAAACGGAACCTAAAAAATTTTTCATATCTTGAGACATGCTTTGCTTTTCTACTCCTGGCTGAGCTACAGCAAATTCGAACTGTACATTCGTATATTTTAGCGCTTTTCTAATATCTTCAATATCGGAAACATTTCCGTGATAGAACCTTTTCCCCTTCAATACTCCAGCACCATTTCTTCTCTCCATATGCTTCAGCAGTTCTTCCGGCTTCCATTTGTACCGAAGAGATACAATAGCTTGGCCGCAAACCTCGTATAAATCTGATAGTCTCGCTCCAGAACTTGCCTTAGAATATTTGCAATGCACCATCTCAAAGTGAATTAGTTCTTCTTCCAAAAATATAGCAACGATATCAGCAGACTCCCCGGAATTATCATCATTGAACACAATTCTAGCACCTTGATTAATAAGGCGTTTCATCATGTACTCCTGAACGGAGTTATCGCGTTTTTCACTGCTCTTGTATAGTGATTCAACTGTATAGTTAACATCCTCCCAACTAAGCGCTTCGATTCTATCTGCGGGTATTTGTTGAGCGAATGAATCTCCATAGTCCGTATGAATGCAGCCTGATATGGTACAACCATTCAGTAGAAACATTGTGGGAGGATTTTCTTCAAAGAATTGCTTTAAAGGAATAGCCGAGCTTTTAAGCCCTTCGATAGAAATCTTACAATCATCTAATCCACGGATGTTATGTCCTTTTTCTCCGCCAAGAGTAATAGAGAACGAAATAGAATCATTATAGAGATTCAAAATAAAGTTAGCTGTATTTCCACTGCACGACTCGTGCATTAATGCACATTCTGAGAGCATCAGCGATTGGGATTTAGGTGCTTCTATAGTGAGCTTGTGTATACGATCATAGAGAGTCTCAGACCAATCAGTCGCTAACACGACTATTTCGTCAGGGTAGTTCTCCAATTGTACCTTAGCTGCAGAATCTTCGAGTATCTGATTAGAGTTAATGCTGCTGTCAGTTATCATGCGTCCCATATCTAGGCACCATGATTTCCATTCTTTTAAATCTCCAACACGCGCAGGACTCCAGACCTTTCCTTTCACTGATGCTCCGACACTAACTGGAAAGCCTTCCCGGAATCCTACTCCGACAAAATCTGATTTTTGACACCTCTTACCTTCTTTCCACTTAGTCAATTCAGTGGTTACATCAGCTCCACTTAAACGTGAATATCGGTGAAGGTGGTTAGCTGGCTTAAATATGCCAGCATGAACAATGCTAAGACGCTTTATAGAATCAAAAGATCGAAAAACACAGTCCCCGTTAATAGGTAATGGTTCTTCTCCTGTGATTTTTTCAACAAGCGTAGCGATATCTAAACGTTTTTCTGAAAATCCAATATATAGCTTCTTTGATGATGGATCATGGTGCATCACAACTAAGTCCCATGTCTGATCGCGCATCGTATCAGTTCGAGCCCACTTAACTTTTTCTCGTTTTTGTGTCGTAAAGTAAAAAACATTTTCTTCTTGATTAATAAAAGGCTGAGAAAGTGCGTACTTGTTCAAATTAAATGCATGCCTAAAAGCACTCCAATCAGCTTTAGAGCTATGGAAACAAACACAACTCAAAGCGGGATAAACTAATTTAGGGTTTAATTCAATATCGGGAGAGTCAAAGCCTGAATATGGTAGACAACCTTGGAGAAAAGACAGTAAAGACTCTGCCTCCTCTTTCTTTGCATCAGCGATCTCACTAATAACTTCTTCCCACCCCGACCCTTCTTGGAATAAATTTTCCAATTCTACAGACATCTTTTCTTCTGCATAATTTACAACGAATGAAGCATCTCCAAGGCCTTTCTGAGTTCTTGTAAAACGACCAATAAACTGTAGCAAGACCGCTAAAGACTTGTGTACTCCGTGAACCGCCGCGATCTTGAAGTCAGGATAATCAAACCCTTCTTTCAGCATATCTACGCACACAACAATATCGTATTTTCCATTTTTGATATCCTCGACGACTAGTTTTCTGCCTTTCGTACCTGAGTGTATTAAGACTATTCGTTCATCGGGAAACCATTCGGTATACTTAGAATATAGTTCTTCAGCATGACTCTTTTGCTCAGCTCGAACCATCATTCGGTGCCTTTTCCAACCATTCTTTCTATCTTCCTTAAGTCTGGACATAGCCGCGTCAGCAATAGCTTTGTCTTTCTTTCTTGGATGACGCTCGTCTACCGCAACCAGAGATATCTTGGAAAAGCATTCGTCCTTTAGTGCTTGCGACAAGGGATAGTTATATAAAACTCTTCCCTCAATAGGTTTTCGATCATTCCTGTATGGAGTTGCTGTAAATTGAACTATTTTTGAATCATTAAACAGACTTTTAATTGAATCCCACTCTGATGCAGTGACATGGTGCGCCTCATCAAAATAGACATGTGAAAAAAGCCCTTCCATTTTTTTCTTAACTTCTGGAGTTGATCGCGCGATAAGTCCTGGGGTTGAAACAACAATATCTACGGCTTCTAAATTAGAGGTAAAATTTTCATTCGTTATTGTTTTTTTTAGGGTAAGCACAGTAGGATTTGGTGCCGTTTTGGGTATCACACCTAACTTTCGGAGAATTCCCCATGTCGAAAATTTTTCAGAAATTTGATTTTTTAAATCAATAGTCGGCACAATTACCAGAGTTCTTTTCGCTTGATCTGCAAGAGTTGCAACGAGCATCGTTTCAGTCTTACCTGTACCTGTTGGAAGAACAACGGTAGCTACATCTTTAGTCAAAGACCAATGGGACAACAGGGAATAAATAGCACCAATTTGAGCAGGCCTTAGACACTCTCCAGATTCACCGACACCATTTATCCTGACATCATCAAAATAAGACTGAGAGTTGTCGACTGTGTTTTGAACACATCCCTTAATTTGATATGTACCCTTATTTTTCCCAGCCCCCTTTTTTAACTCGGCAAGGAAAGATACGCCAGTATCGTGAGTAACCTTATAAAGGTTTCCTTCTTCATGAACCGCTGTGAATTGCCAATCTCCAGCTTCTAGCGCTAATTGAGAAATAACACCTATTTCACTTTTCTCATGTCGATAATATAACGGACTTTCAAACTCTAATAATTCTTGATGAGCGAGGTCTAAGCTTTCTTGAGATGATGCTGTATTCAACTTTATATCCCTATTTTATCTAATTCAGATCTTTCATCTGTATTTGAACGTCTGTTAGGAACCAACAAAACAAAAGACCAAGCAAGTAATGCAACACCTGAAACCTTACTCAAAGAGATCTCAAAGCTCTGGAAATACTCAGGAAACAAACATATAAATCCTAATGGCATTATAGCCAAAGCGATTATAGGTGTGATATCAGTATTACCACCAAAATACTGGTTAGCTAGCCCTAGCACTATAAATATTAAACCACTAGCAATAAAGCCACCAATGACACAACTAAGATACACTTCAATCTGATTCTGATCATAATAACTATGTAGCCATGGGCCTAACTCGACTAGTAATGATGCTATAAGACCAGGAATAAATATTTTTCCAGCCAAGTCGTCAATAGCCTTTGCATATGTAACTGCGATTGAATCACTCATAAATTAACATAGCCCTCCAATTTGAATGAATATACTTATTTCATTATCAAAACTAAAAATCACCTTGTGTACTGACTCCAAACCCCACTACCTTTGCCAAATCTGTTTACTGTCATCCAACCTGTACTTTTCTTAACAAATGTTTCTGGTCCTCCAGTATCGGTGTAATACCCTTTTTCTACCCTCGAATACAAATCCAAGTATTCCTGTCCAACAAAACTAGAGTTAGAGCTTTCTAGCAAAGGAAGAATAGCCACAGACCCTCCACTAAACCCATCAAAATAACCTAATTCCCATGGCATCCACTTTGATTCAGGTGACTTTTTGGTTGCGATATAAATAAGTGATTTAGATTGCTTCATTCGCTTACGTAATAATTCTGCAGTCTCTGAGGTTACATTATCTCGTGATACTTGTGGATCATCATACCAATCAACATAAACTTTTAATCCCTTCATCTCCAATAAAACTTTAACACCCAGCACAAGATCAGCATCGTTAATCGAATGCGATAAAAACACATCAAATTCCTCATAAAATGACGTTGTTTTTGATACTTCTTCAAGAATGCTTCTTGAATTAGCTCTATAACTTTTTCTAACTTCTGCCTGCGCCGCCTGTCGAGCTTCATTTATTGTGAAATATGCCATATAAACCACCTAAATCTTGTCTAAAACTTGACCAATAATGCTTATCATTTTTAATGGATCTATGGATTTATCTCCAAGATTTTCATAAAGCTCTTTAAACTGCTTAGGTTTTCCAGGAAAGAATTTATCGAAATCTCGCAACACCTCTACCCATAACTCCTCAGCTACATAACCAGTAAATCCGACTGGAATTGGCGCAACCCCTCTTGATATCGCTATTTCGAATTCTTCCCTCATACCATTAGAGACTATCAATTCGCCATCTACATCTTTGTTACCGAAAACAAATATCGCTATGCCTGAATAATCAAGCATGTCTTTTCTATATCTAGTCCATAGCTTCTTAGCATCAGTTGTCTGTGGAAACGGTCGAATAATAAGTTGATCAGTGAGCTTAGTACGCTGACTTCGATATATTTCACGTAAAGCACCATCTACTATTGAGCTACCTATCCCAAGCCCTAAACCATTAACAATACGAAAACCTTTTTTTATAAGCATACCTGCAAGCTCAGAACAAAACTGAAGCGCTTCGTCTTGTTCCCATGGATCATATGAATCAGCAGCACCACTAATAAATACTGTCTTACATTTATGAACTTGTTCTATTTTCTTCAGGATTTCAGTAATCTGATTATAAGAATCAATTAGTACGGTCTGAATATTGTAGCGCTGTAAATCCCTTATAAAATGCTGTTGTTTAACTGAACGATACTCGAAGTCACCCGGGCTATCCGTATCAATAGGCTGCTCTTTTCTAAGTATGCAGTAATGAGTCTTTTGGCTATCACCCAATTCAGATCTGATACGACTTAATACATGATCCATGTTTGGATCAGAAAAGCTAAAACCTAAGAATAAGAATGTCTTTGAAACCAATTCACCAGCAAGAGCTGTTATATATGGTCCTCGCTTTTGTGTATATGTTTCATAATCATCTTTTGCAATCACAGCATCATTTGGATTGGCAGAATCACCATGCATTTTGTAAACCACAGCATCCCTGCTTGGTACCGTCCTGACCATGTGATCTTTTGTGTGCTTTACATCTGCTACCTTACCCGCTTTCTGCAAAGACTTTTCTATTAAGTCATCATAATTCGTGGTCCAATAAGATGTTATTGGTAACCGAGATAATATCCTATGATTTTCAGTTATATCTGTGTCCTGCAGAAAGTGGTCGATAATAGCCCTGTTTAAACCATCACGATTACTACCTCTGTCATTGATATGATATTGAGCTAGCGATACAAGATCGTGCTCCTTATCGACTGATAGATTAAGATCATCTGCAATTTCTCTTAAAAGTTCTCCCCAATTCACATATCCAGCACTAACAGAGAGTCCTGCCCCGGCAAAAATCGCGGCATTCTGCCCTTCCACTTCTTTAGAATACTCACGAATAAAAGTTTCAATCGATACCATTTTCTTAACCTAACAATTTTTTTAAATTGTCCCAATTCCATAGATACAAACGCCCAGCATTAGGTACAGCTGTATAATCACCATTTTTGTAACCAATGACTTGTACTATTGGTTTACCTTCTTCTCTAGCCATTTTCACTTCAGCCAGAACACCTGGTGCTTTATGCGTTTTTGGACCAACCATAACTAACACAATTTCAGATCGCTTAATTGCTGACCTTGCCTTATCTTTCCAGCTCCGCTCTGGCGCTGCTTCCTTCAAACTATGATCTATTACGCTAAAAGGTGAATCACTATTCCTTGCCTGCTGAATAATAAATTCTTTCAGTCTACGATCTTCATCAAAGTCAAAACTAACAAATACTCTTTTCTTAATCATTTGATCACCTATCAATACTTTTCTACTTAAATAAGCGGTTCCTGCACCTAGCACTAAACCACCAACTCCAGGCATCAACAAATGACCAATAAAAGCACCTATACCAGTAAACGCTAAATCCTGATTTATGCCTTGCTCTTTATGACGCCAACAATACTCAGTGCCATCCATGGCAACATTAGAACAACAACCGCCATCCTTTTTAGCTCCTTTACATAAACCCATTTAACAAATACCTATAGAACCCAAAAAATCAGATACCTGCAAATTGCTTATGCAATACAACATTACTTTTTCTCCTTAGTGACACCTTTGAAGGGCTTTTTATCTGAGGTCTTTACATCCATAAATTGCCCTGTTTTCTTATCTCGCTTCACATAATGACCTGAAGGAGTCTTAGTCTGTGAGCGATCACGCACAGCGCCATTACGGTGTCCATCACCTTTTGGTGGATTTGTTGCCATTTCACTTACCTCGTTCTGTTAAAGTGTTACAGATTTATCAGATTCCTAAAAAAATGCCTTTTCAGGCTCCATAATTCAAGGCTATCAATTTATTCTGCTTAACGCAAGCAGATTTTTCAGATAATTTTACTTTATTGCACGATATATAAATTCTAAACCACCAGAATCAGCCACCTCTTTAGAGCCTAGTATCAGCCCTTGACTAAACATTTTCTTAAGTTTTCCACTCGCATTCTGAGAAGTTAGATCAAATTCAGCCGCTACTTTGGCAGTAGTAGCTTCACCCAAGCGATTAATATAGCTAAGAATTTCTAGCGATGACTGTCCTATCTTTGGCCCGAGCAAATGGAAGTTATCACCATCCCAGACAAGCATAGGTTGATCTTTTGCTTTAGCAGCATAATCCCAATTATCTAGAAGATCTTTTGATGCAAAGTCCTGCAAATAAAAACCTTTTTCTGCACGATGAAGTTTAGCAAGTGATATAACACTCTCACGCGGAAAGGATGCATCTGTAAATTTAATACCCTTCAGTGAAATACCAAATATCATCTGTCCGGGCTGATTATCAATAATTTGGGATAGTTGCCGGAATACGGCCCTGCCTTCTTCATTGCCAACGGCATATTCGTTTTGCTCATCGAGAAGGTCTGCTAAGATAATTGGAGGATTCTGCTTCATCTGGTTAATTTAATGCTAATTATCAGAATTAGTCAATAAGAAAATCAAAGCAAATATGGGTGCCAAATATTTTTGAAAGATTACGCTCAACTTTAGAGTCTACAAATTTTCCATTTCGATATATCAACTCAATAGAAAAATCATCCTGTCTTATCGATAAATCTGCATCAAACTTAGTGGCATGTTCACGACTGCTTTTAAATCCCAAACCTCTAGCCCCTCCATATCGACTTATATTACCTTTAGTAAAAACTTCTGTAACAAGACCAATATCAGCTTCAGTATCTTCATAACCAAATTTAGAAAATAAAGCTGGGTAATTCTCTTTTAGTGATGGCCTCAGAGTTTTAGCCACCCCTAAACCACTATCTGAAATAACAGTTTGAATATGATTAGCTTTATGTGGCGGCTCATAATATTGCAGTGCAGCAAAACCATCTATCTCTGCCTCACTATGCTCACCAACATTACCGATCATTTCTGAAAAAACAGTTAATGCTGCAGTCGAGTAACATTCATCAGACCGTTTAACAAATGCGGTTCCCAAATCTATTATAAGCGGCTTATTTTTACTTTTTGGATCAATTGTTCCAAATTCCACCAAACTATCACTGTTACCCTTATACAATTCTGCCCAGGATTCTTTGGGTCTATCAGGCACAACAATTATACCCTCATCCAAATGATCAAAAAATCCTGTGCGATTAAAATACGTTCTCGTATTGGAGCAATCACTTAAATCTATTACCACATGGATACCCTGTGTGGATAATTGATTTACCAGTGATAAAAACTTTGCAATAGATATCAGTAAAAGCTTGCACCCCTTTGGAATAACAAACTTAATGGTTTCATCTTGCATAGAGAAGAGATCAGGACAAGACAATAAAGTTTGTTCAAATGTATGGCTATCAATCCAGCCAGCATAGAACTCAATTACGACTTCACTACTATTTATAACACACCAACAATACTCATCGTCCTGCTGAAACTTATCTCTATTTTTATCTAAAAATGAGTTTACACTCTTTCTTTCCACTCCCATTTTCTTCGCAATCTCGCGCCCTTTTAAACCAGGCTTTTGAATGAGAATTTGTCGAATTTCGTTCTCCATAATTTCCCTCGCGAATTCAAGTTGCTAGTGCAACGTTGGTTTCAATACCGAAAAATACCTGATTGGGCGTTTTAATGCCAAGACATTTTCGGGGGCGGTTGTTAAGTTTATCCATTACCCGTTTAATTTGCTGTTGAGTGATGGTCTTAAAATCGTGCTTCTTCGGGAAATATTGGCGAATGAGACCATTGGTGTTTTCATTCAAGCCGCGCTCCCACGATGCGAAGGGATGGGCAAAATAGAATTTAGCATTCAGTGCCTTGGCAATTTTCTGATGCCGGGAAAATTCTCGCCCGTTGTCAGCAGTCAATGTATGCACCCAGGGTGATAAGGGCTTAAGCAAACGGATAATCGCCTTGCTGACTGCCTCAGCCGTTTTGTTGGCGACCTTGGCAATGAGGGTTAGCTTTGATTTACGTTCGACTAATGTGACCAGGGCCTGATGGTGGTTTTTACCGATCACCGTGTCCAGCTCCCAGTCACCTAAACGACAGCGTTTATCGACAATGGTGGGCCGCTCTTCGATTGAGATGGCGTTAGGGATACAGCCGCGACGTGAGTAGGCGCCGTAACGCTTCTTGCGCTGTTTTTGACAACGCAGATTGCGATAAAGAGCCCCACCGAACTGTTTGTCGGCCAGGACATGCTGGTAAACCCATTCATGGCTGACCGAAATGTCAGCATGCTGGCGGAGCCAGAGACTGATTTGCTCAGGACTCCACTGCTCACGCAGCAGGTGCTCGATGAGATACCAGGTCGTCTGGGCAATACGGGGTTGTGACTTGTGCAGACGACGTTGCACACAGCGCTTGTGAGCCTGCTTGGGGCGATATCCGCGCTGGCCACGGTTCCGCCTTAGCTCGCGACTGATGGTCGATTTGTGAACACCAACAATGTTGGCTATCTGTGTTTGATTAAGACCGGCTTTCATTAGGGCATAAATCTGATATCGTTGTACTTGGGTAAGCTGCGTGTAGTGCATTTTGTGTGCTCCTCAAACTTTGGTCGGAGAGAGAAGCCCAATATGCTATCGCAGCTTGCCCTCTAACCAAACTGGTTGAGTTGCACTTACAAATTGAATTCACGCCTATTAATATAGAAGCTGTATCCAAATTATTTTAGACATGCTCACTAACAACACGTTTCAAACTCTGCTGCATTGCAGCCTTAAATGCATCATCATGGGCAAGCAATTTATAGAGTTCCAACTCATTTCTACGATTCTTTAGCATCACCTCTTCAAATATCTTTTGAAATGCCAGTTCTCGATTATGCACATCCTGATTGTTTTTATATTTTTCTTCAAAGTCAGGATGCGCTTTTATGTTATCAGCAATATTTACAAATTTAATACGCTGTTCTTCCGGTGTAGCACTCCACCCCTGAAACCATCGCTCGTTAAAGCTTTTTATTATTTCATCGAGTGGATCATGATCTTCATCTCCGCCGTGAGCACCTCTAACATTAGGATTTTGAGGGTCAAGCTCTGATTCGCTATCATCAAGACCAATACTATGGTTGAGCTTCACACGTTGTAATCCATATGAAGACAAATCTACTGACTCAAGCAATTCGTCAATCAAATCAGCATTAGGATCTTTGACCTTAAGTTTAGGTATCAAGAACTTAAGGAACCAGAATAGTTTTTCCCAAGCTGTAACTTCAGCCGTCATGATAGAAGCCATCTGGCCGTAAATTTTTACAAATTGCTTAGCTTTAATTTTGAAGTCAGCCTTATCATCATCTGCCAGTTCAAGCTCAGAATTGAATCGGTTGGCTGCGACATCAATAATCGGACTTAATTCCTGTGCGTCAGCATTGGAGAAATACTTGGTGACAAAATCTTCAACTTCACGCCACTCATACACACCGACCTCATCTAGAAGAAGTTTAATTTCATGTAGGACATTAATATCTGTTTCTTCTGAAAGGCTTGTTGCCGTATAAAATGGATCAAAAGACGTTTTAATATCATCCACACTATTAAAGAAATCGAGCACAAATAGGTCTTCTGTCTTTTTACCCCATTTAGGAGCCGATCTATTCAAGCGAGATAATGCCTGTACTGCTAGTACTCCCTGTAATTTTTTATCGACATACATGGATGTAAGTTTTGGCTGGTCAAATCCAGTCAGGTATTTATTAGCCACTACGAGTAGGCGGTATTCATCCAGATCAAACTTATCCCTTGTGTCCGACTCTGAAAAGCCATTCATCTCGGCTTCTGAGTAGCTATTACCATCGACTTCTTTAGCACCCGAGAAAGCAACCAGTACTTTAAATGGATTTCGCATGTCATCCAGTACACGGTTAATTGCCTTGTAATATCGTATAGCAGATTCGATATTCTGCGTAATCACCATTCCTTTAGCTTTGCCTTTTAGCTTCTTGCTATTAACCACCTGCGGAATAAAGTGTTCTAACATAATCTCAGCTTTGGTATTAATCGTCTGTTGATTACTTTCCACATAGGCCCTGAGTTTTTTCTGTGCTTTTTTAGTATCAAATAGAGGATTCTCCTCTATCGATTTCTGAATTTCGTAAAAACTTTTATATGTTGTGTAATTTGCCAACACATCAAGAATAAAGCCTTCTTCGATAGCCTGCTTCATGGAATAAAGATGAAATGGTATAAAACTACCGTCGGGCTGCTTAGAACCAAATTTTTCGAGAGTGTTATTTTTTGGAGTGGCAGTGAATGCCAGATACGAAGCATTACCCCGCATTTTGCGCGAACGCATGGCCTGAAGAACTTTATCCTGAGCATCCATTGCATCAGGATCTTCATCTTTCCCCATGGCCCGATTCATATTGTCATGAGCGGAGCCACTCTGCGAACTGTGTGCCTCATCAATAATCACTGCAAATCGTTTATCACCCAGATCATCTATACCATCAATAATAAAGGGGAACTTTTGAATAGTGGTGATTATAATTTTCTTTCCCTGCTCCAGGGCCAACTTCAAGTCTGATGATTTGAATGCAGGTGCAACGATATTTTTGACCTCAGAGAAATCTTTTATATTTTCCCTAAGTTGTTTATCCAGCAATCGACGGTCAGTCACTACTATTACAGAATCAAACAGGGGCTGTTCAATGCTACGAGCCCCTGGAATATCTTCCCTATTTGGATAAGTCTCAATTAGTTGATATGCAGCCCAGGTAATTGAGTTTGATTTACCTGAACCTGCCGAATGCTGAATTAAATAGGTGTGGCCTACTCCCTGCTCACTGGCATGGCTTATCAACTTACGCACAACATCAAGCTGCTGATACCTTGGAAAAAACAAGGTACGTTTATTCAGCGGATCTTTGGCGCTTCCATCAAGGCGAACAAAGTGCTGAATAATATTGGCAACGCTTTCCTTACTGAACACTTCCTGCCACAAATACGCGGTTTTATGCCCGTCAGGATTAGGTGGATTACCCGCCCCATGATTATTGCCTTTATTAAACGGCAGAAAGTAAGTTCCCTTACCTGCCAGTTTAGTAGTCATATACACTTCGTCTGTATCGACTGTCATGTGCACCAGACAACGGCCAAAGTTTAATAAGGGCTGTGAGATATCCCTGTCATTTCTATACTGTTTCTGACCATGGTAACGAGCCGTCTGTCCTGTCCACGGGTTTTTCAGTTCAAGTGTTGCAAAAGGGAGGCCATTAATAAACAGCACCATATCAATTTCTTGCAAAGTGTTCGCTAATGAATACCGAACCTGTCGCATGCTACTGAAGATATTTTCTTTGAAGTTTTGCTTAACTTTTTCAGAGCTACTGGCCAAAGGAGCTGGATACATAAGATGCAAGTGCGCATCATCAACACTCAGCCCTTTCTTGAGCAAGTGTAACAAACCATATTTTTTGATGAGTCGATCAAAGCGTTCTAACACCTTGCGCTGCCAGTCATCTCCGCTTTTTTGTAGTTTCTCAAGCTCCTCATTTTGAGTGTTCTCAAGAAACATCCAGAATCGTTTAGTATCTATCGCATAATGAGCATTAAAGTCATCCGGCAACCCCAGTTGATAACCGTGATTTTGGCTGAAAGGAACCCCACCATCTTCAGATAGTTCATTTTTTTGTTCCAGGCATCTACCTGTCAGATATTTTTCTATTGCCGCTTCCAGAGCCTGCTCATTCGTTTGGCTAACCATCATTATCCCCTAAAATAATCTTTATAGTGGTCAGACAGGACTTTTATCATCGATTCCTGATGTTGCATTATTTTATCTGTAGTCCACTCTTCATTTCCCAAAAGTTCAAACATATGTTTTAACTTTAATGATTCATAATTTTTACGCGAGTAAAAATCGACTTTTTTCTTCTCAACTTTCTGGTTACTGTAAGATGAATTTTGTCCCGGACTTAACAAAACAAGATTCCCAAACGCGTCAAGATATTCACGAGCTAATTTGTTTCCGTATTCTTCATTTTGTGGGTATACATGCTCTACAGAATTTCGTGAAACTATTCTGTAGCGAGATAGTTTCTTATCTTTTGATTTATCCCCGACCTTCCACAACAGGTATTCCAATTTCTGGAACCAATAGTGTTCAAAACGAGTACCTTTTGGCTCCACCAGCTCATTAAGAACATCATCAAATGACACAAACGGAACATCCTCATCCAATAAATAGTCGAAGCTCGCTTCCTTTTGTGTTTCAGTTGCCAGAGATAAATCGTTATCAATTTCTTCTAATAAGTCTAGAACAGTATTATTTTTCGCCTTTATATAACTATCATCGATTAACCAACCCAGAAATGGTGTTAACCAATATTGTGCACTTCGCTCACCGGTAAAGTTCCTTACAGACTGGAGATGCACCAATGCATCAGGATCTAGGTAACGTCTTTGTATATATTTTTTACCATTAGAGTTATTAAGATACGGCTCTGCTAAACCCAAATATTCATCACCACCTGAGTCCGTTCTAACCCATTTAATCACCCATCTATCAAACTGATATCGTACTTGCCATAAAATACGTAAAAATTTCTTGACTGATTTCTCATCCGAATTAATCAGATCATAAAAACTCTCAATCAATCGATCACTATTAAGACGAACCGATATATCTTGTTGTTTTTCCCTGAAGATACGGTAAGCATGCATTAGTAAAAGAGGAAAACTGATAATTGAACGACAATAAACAATATTGCCATCATCATTATTTTGATCCGCAGTGCCTGAAGCATGTGATACATCATTGCCAGCTAAGACATCCTCACCGATATCGGTTATTGATAGCCTCACACCATTATCTACATTGTCCGACTTCTTCCTTGGAAGTTTGAACAATGATCTTGAGTAGGACGCCATATCATTTGGCTTGATATATTTCCAATCTGATCCTGAAAAAATACTGCGCACATTGCGCTCAAAGTAATTCTCCATCTGCTCACAGGCCTGCCAGATTCCCTCATAAACCGCTTTCTTGGTCGTAATATGCTTTAACAAAAGTGATTTAAGAATATCCGATTGTTCCAACTGAACACCACTAGTATTCATGGTGGCAAATAATCGATTCAGATCAATTCCATCTGGAACAGTATTATTTACCCACTGAACCTGATTAAAAATGTAATCTGCCAGATCGAGTCTTTCATTCTCATCCATTCGCTCTAACTTTTGTCTCAGCGCACGTAATGCACCGTATAGACGAGTTAAATAGGGATCGGTCTTTATTGCGTCATCGGAAGGTCGCTGATACTTACTCAACCCGGCCCAACTACCGAGCAGCGCCTGTACCTGATCACGGATTACAAAGCTAAGGCGAGGCTCATCATTCAATACTGCTATACGCGCCATTGGCGTATCTATACTTAATTCATGAAATGCCAACGCCATTAGAATCAATGTGGTGGTACGCTGCTGACCATCGATTAATTCCATGCGCTTGTCTTGCTTATCCGCACCTTCAATTGAGGCAGTTAGCACTGTTCCAATGTAATAATGTGAATCGCCAGAATTCTTTGCCGTTTGAATGTCATCAAGAAGTTTCAGAACATCTTCATCAGGCCAAACATAGGGTCGTTGATAGCTTGGCACTACAAAGGCCAGCTTATTCTTTAATATATCTGAGGTGGTTTGAACCTGTGCGATTACACTCCCGGTCATACATCACCTCGTAAATTAACCATGTTATTGCATATGCACTCGATCAGTTTCTCATCATACTTTTCAGCCAGCTTATCAGCAGGCAACCCAAGACCGAACCACCTGTTTACTTTTTCAACAAAACGTTTTTTTACGCTTTTATCTTCTTCAGTGAGATATTCTGGACTTACTTTAATGGAATATTGCTTTAACTTTTCGACGCACTCATCATGGTTATAAGACATGAGAATCCAGTCTAAGACAGGATTATCTCGAACAAAGGCACCAATGGACATCTCCTTAACCATTTTCAGATTAGTAACCCTGATGGAGTAGACAGTCCTGAACAACCATAAAGCTGCCTCATATAAATTCTCACTACCAAAATGACTTAAATAGACCAGTAAGCAACTGTCATAGAGCTCTTTGATGTAATCACAGCCTTCTACCTTGCAAATCAATTCACTATAAAACAAACAAAACGAATCATTACCTTCGCCTTCATGCGGCGTGAGAAAGGTACTACGTAACATTTCAAAGTACTGTAAGTAGTGCACCGTATTGATTCCGGCATTCAGCGGTTGCCTCGCGGCATACCCCTTCACATCCACTGCTTGTATCAGCTGGCCTGAAAGACTTCGTGTAATCGTGAGCGGACGATAGGCTAAATCATCATTCCCTTTTCCAGTTTTTTCAGCCAACTCCTTAACGACTGATAACCTGGTAAAATGCGGTTCTTGCCTGGAAGGAACATAGCGATAATCCAGCGCTTTCCAATAACGTGCCTTTAAAAGTGCATTAACTACAGGGTTTAAATCACCCAGCTTCTCCCACAACTGCGCAAAATGATTTTGCTGCTCACGATCTATAGCACGAAGGTGATGAGCCTTAATAATATCCGGCCCACTTAAGCGCACACCGCCGGTATTCTGGGTTTCAAAAAATCGATAGGCATCATCTTCTGAACGTGTCACGACAAGAGTGATATTAATTCGGCCAAAATCCATCTCAGGTATAGGTTGGTCAAGCAACCATTTAAGGTTGTGATGAATCTGACTCTGACTCTCTGGCGCATGAAACTCCAGATCAACTCTCGGCTGCGAACCACCACGATGATTCAAACACCATGACAAAAGTCCCATGGTAGTTATGCGTTGTTGGCCATCAATAATATTCAGTAAATGCTCACCATCATTCTGGTGCAAAATAATACTACCCAGGTAAAACTTATGCTTAAGAAGTTTTATATCTTGTTCCGGCTCGAAATATTGCTTCAAGTCATTGAGTAATTGTCCTACTTCACTCTGCTTCCAACGATAGGGACGTTGGTACTCAGGCAAATGCAGCTGACCTTTTATAAGACTGCCATCACTGGCTTTAATAGCCTTACCTGAAAACAATTCAGCCAGTGTGCAGCTAGCGACTACAATGCCTTGACTGGTATTGGGCGTAGTTTTGGTATTTGATAGCATCCTTACTGCCTGATCCATTTAATCCACCCTATGTTCATGCACACCCGGCACCTTGATTTTGCCGGTTACGGCACTGTTGATTAGTGTGGATTTGTATTCTTTTAATTTTTCGATTTGCTTCGTAAGTAAAAGCACACCATCTTCCGAAGACTTCATGAATGCTTCAACATACTTCGCTATTTCCCTTTGCTCATGAATTGGTGGAATATATAAATTTACTCTAGAAAAGTTATCAAAATTTAAATCTTGCCCATCTCTAATAAAACTTGCGGTCTGTTGTAATGCTTTAATATAAGATGGCAATTTGAGTAAATACCCATAAAATCCCGGATCAATTTTTTGTAATGGCCTGAGAACAATATAAGAAGAACGTATGCAGCCTCTAGCCCATGCTCTTTCAAGGCCGCCTTGAAAACTTCTCATACTTATAACAAAATCATCTTGTTCAACATGCTTGCGCTTATCTAAATGAAACTGAATCTTAACTACACTTTTACCGGTTTTATCTTCATATTCTTGTTGAGGGATTACACCATACGCCTGTGTTGCCGATAACTGAACATCATCCTTCCAAGCACGCTCTTTACGCTGTATGAACAAAAATTTACTGCGACGAACCTCCCAATGCTCCGGAACCTTCCCAATCCACTCAACACCCGAATCTTTCATCGGCACATTGGGGTCAAGGCCACGGGTAACGGCATTTTGAATCAGGATTTGTTTACGTTCTTTGATTAAGCCGATTTGTTTTTCTTTAATGGCAATGGCTTGATCGATTTGCGCAGTTTTGCGATCTAGGAAATTGGCGATAGAGGTTTGTTCTTTGATTGAAATTTCAAATATTGGTAGCCTTCTAAAATCTTCAAAACTTAGATTTTGACGCAAGCCGCTACCAAATTTATAAATCACTTTTGTAATATCTAATGCGTGTAAATAGTAATATAGGTATTTTGAATTAACGCCCTCTTTAACTTTTAGATTCAGATATGCCGAAGTGATTATGCCTGTATCTTTTGCCAATCCGAATCGCAAACTTTCTTTGTCGTTTTGCAAATCCATGCATCTAATTATTATGTCGCCAGGCTCGACAAGCTGATAAGTTTCGAAAGACTCAGGCACAAGTCCTGTAAGTTTTTCGGGTGGTTTAATTACTATATTCCCATAGCTTAAAGAAAGAACTCTATCTTCCTTCATGCCTTTATTGTTTCTTTTATTCTCAGAGAAAGCGGTCATGCCCGGTTTTATATTCCATGAATTAGGAATATCACCTAACCACTCAACACCAGATACTTTGTAAGTCTCGTATTTCGGCATTCCTGGAGGTGTATTCATGCCTGCACCTCATCAATACTTACACCTAGAATCTCGGCTATCAAACCTTCGGCTTGCTGCTCTAGCTCGATAATGTCTTTCGCCACTACTTCCATGCTGCGCAGCGGCTTGTGCTGGTAGAAGTATTTGTTAAAGCTGATCTCGTAACCGATTTTGGTGGATTCCATATTGATCCACGCTTCTTCGTCGTGGGGTTTCACTTCGGCTAAAAAGTAACGATGAATTTGATCTTTTAGCGGGACGCTTTCACTATCACGCAGGTCTGAGCTGGCTTCATAAGTAATGTATTCACCCTTTTTGTCCGTTGGGTAATAACCAAAATCAGCCAACTCATTTTCCTTGCAACCAATGCGTTCTAATAAGACCATGAGTTTATCGTCGCTGAGCTTTTCGGTTTTCTTGATGACTTTTTCTGCGCCTTCATCATACCAACTGACGGCATTTAAAATGGCGTTCTTGTCACTGGCGCTCAGGGTGTTTTTTTGCGCCTTCAGGGTTTTATCCACTTGCGCCTTAAATGCATTAAAGTCACTCGATTCATTATCGCCTATGGTTTGCATTAAGGTGGTGGCGGTTTGCACCAGATTTACGTGTTTCTCCCACACTTTAATGTCCAGTAATTTTTTCTGGGCCTTGCTGTTGAGATCCAACTCGTTGTCTTCTAGGCCCTTCAGTATTTCTTTGTGATGTTCTTTCAGTTTACCTTTTACATAAACCACATCATCGTATTGCAGATAGACCCATTCCATAGCCTCACGTAGGCTTTTATCAAAGCGTAAGGTGGCAATGCGTTCTTCGGTAAATTGCGCTTTGCGTCGATCGGGCCGCTCAATGTTTACTTTGTAATAACCGAAGTCACTATTATCAAACAGTTGTGCGGCGATTTTACCGTCTTCATCCACCTTGCGTGCAACCGCTTTGAATTGCAGGTATGTTTCGGCAATTTCTTTTATATGTTCCTGTGTGAACTCGCAGTTTTTATCCCCAAGGTTTTTGCGTAACTTGTGATAGAGCTGGCTGGCATCAATAAGCTGCACTTTACCTCTACGCGGTTCTGGCTTGTTATTGCTTAACAGCCAGATATAGGTAGTGATGCCGGTGTTATAGAACATGTTATTGGGCAACTGGATAATGGCTTCCAGCAGATCGTTTTCAATAATGTAGCGGCGGATATTACTTTCACCGCCACCGGCATCACCAGTAAATAAACTAGAACCGTTATGTACTGATGCGATACGGCTACCTAATGGTGCGGTTTTACCCTGCACTTTCATTTTATTGACCATTTCCATCAGGAACAGTAACTGGCCATCACTGGAGCGTGGTGTAGCATCGACAGTGTCTTTTTTACCCCAGTAATCTGTAAGCTCTACTTTAAAGCGCGGGTCAATAACATCTTTGCCGTCTTTGATATTCTTCTGCTCACTGGCCCAGCTTTTGCCATAAGGCGGATTCGAGAGCATGAAATCAAAACGGGTGCCGGAGAATTCATCGGTAGAGAGAGTGGAACCACAGCGGATATTCGCAGGATCATTCCCCTTTATCATCATATCGGATTTACATATGGCGTAGGTTTCGTCGTTAATCTCTTTGCCGTAGAGGTACACATCACCTTTGGCTTTAATGGCGCCCTCTTCATCTTTAATAAAAGTTTGCGATTCGGTGAGCATGCCCCCGGAACCACAGGCGGGGTCATAGATGGTCATTACCGGTGGTAGAGCATCTTGTATGGGATCGAACACCAGATGAGTCATTAACTCTATTACTTCCCTCGGGGTAAAGTGCTCACCGGCCTCCTCGTTGTTATCTTCATTAAACTTACGGATAAGCTCTTCGAATACATAACCCATACCCAGGTTAGTAAGCGCGGGTTGCTTATTACCATCCGGGTCTTCACGATCAAAGGGCGTGAGGTTGATATAAGGCGAAGTGAATTTTTCCAGCACATCCAGCAAGACATCTTTGCTTGCCATGTGAGGAACGATCTGGCTTTTGAGTTTGAACTTCTGGATGATCTCTGCCACGTTAGCACTAAAGCCATTGAGATATTCGTCAACGTTCGCCAGCAGAATTTGCTGGTTGTTGGTTGCTGTATCAAACAGTGTTTTCATAGTCCATTTGCTAGTGTTATAAAATACGAAGCCAGCGGCATCCTGTAACGGACGATCATCCAGCTCTGTCATATCCATTTCATTTCTCTGGTAATCGACTTCTTCCAGCACCTTCTCTTTGGTTGGCTCAAGCAATGTATCCAGGCGCCTCAGCACAACCATAGGCAAAATGACATCACGGTATTTACCCCGGACATAGACGTCCCGTAGGCAGTCATCGGCGATAGACCATATAAATGAAACCAGTTTATTGTGTACAGAATGATCCACGCGTTACCCCATTAATATTAAAATGCGTTGTTTATTTATAAGTTGAATAAGACTATCCAGTCTGTTTTCTTTTTTCCCTGATTTGTCTGCCCGCCTCTTGTAATGCTTTGGCAGTTTTTTGTACTAGTGGATCTCGGCTATCGATCTCTCGTCTTTTATTTATTTCTTCTGTGTCAGTGCATAGCTCGTTTGGATTCGAGACTTCATTGCCTTCCCAGTCGTAATATTTCCCATCCTTGTATGGCATTATTTCTTATCACCACCCTCTACCCGCTCGAACAATTCACCAACTGAGCAATTTAGAAACTCGCATAATTCATCTACTGTACTCAGCTCAATTCGCTGTGCAGTTTCTTTGTACAAGGCAGTAAGAGTATTACGATGTAAAGACGTTTCATTAGCTACATCAGCTATTTTCAGCTTTTTTTCGCCCAGTATTCGGGACAAATTACAGCGTATCATTTTCTATCTCCCCCTTTATCCAGATGCAGCTTACCACATATATGCCCTGCAGCAGGATATTTTTCTTGACTTAACGCCCTGCTGTAGGGCATAATGTAAATCAGCAGGGCATTCCTGCAAATATTTACCATAATTTTTAGGAGGAAACATATGAACCTTACATACCTAACAACGCAGGAACTATCTGAGCGAATTAAATATAACGCTCGCACCATTCGTACTCGCTTAAAAGACAGCGTGCTGTTTGAAGGCCGCCATTACATTCGCCCATTTGGCGGCAGAAAGACTTTATATATTTGGGAGCATGTCGAAGAAGACATGTCCATGACCAGCATCTCGAATGACTTCGCTATCCCTATGGCAGGTGGAGGTGTTTGTAATGGTTAAAATTCGCACCAGAAAAGAAACGGGCAACCTGCTGTTTGATTTTAACTTTCAGAGTATTCGTTGCCGAGAACAGACCGCATTGCCTGATACGAAGGAAAACCGTTTAAAGCTGGAAGCGGTTGCTAAGAAGATGGATGCAGCAATGACCTTAGGGCAGTTCAATTACGCTGACTATTTTCCTCAAAGCAAAATGGTTGAGAAGTTTTCTAAACGTGCTGAGCATGTAAGTGCTTTGTTATCTAATAGGAATAACTTGCCTACAGTTAAAGACTTTAAAGAGCTTTGGTTCGATGAGATGTTACCGACCTGGCGTGCTAGCTATGTAAATAGCATCGTATCCATCTTTAATGGTCACGTTCTTCCAGAGTTTGGAAATAAGGTAGTCAGCAGCATCACTAAAGCAGACATTTTACAGTTTCGGGCAAAACTCGCCAAAGCATCCCCCGAAACCGGTAAACAAAGAACTGCCACCACCGTCAATAAAACCCTAAAGGTTTTCAGACTGATGATGAATGAGGCCGCTGACCGTTATGAGTTTAACAGTCCTTTTTTAAAGGTAAAACTGTTAAAGGAAAAAAAGACCGATATTCATCCTTTATCTTTGGATGAGGTGAATCTATTTCTAAAACACATTCGTTCTGATTATTTGAATTACTTCAAAGCTCGGTTTTTTTCTGGTATGCGTTCCGGTGAAATCACCGGTCTCCGTTGGGAGCATGTAGATTTTGATCTCAAGCAAATCCTTGTAAGGGAAACAATAGTTCAAGGGCTCGTGGAATACACAAAGAATGATGGATCGTTTCGGGTGATCGATATGACAACGCCTTTATTTGACGCGTTAACAGCGCAAAAGAAAGTAACAGGGAAAAAAGATTATGTATTCTGTAATAGCCGAGGTAATGCTCTGGATAACAGAAACGTAAACAACCGTGTTTGGCAGCCCATGCTAAAACTATTGGGTTTAAAGCGTCGACGTCTTTATGAAACTCGTCATACCTGCGCCACGTTATGGATGGCATCAGGTGAAAACCCTGAGTGGATCGCTAGACAGTTAGGCCATGTAAACACTGAGATGCTATTCAAAATCTACAGTCGCTTTGTGCCTAACTTAACTCGACAAGATGGTTCTGCGTTCGAGAGATTAATGATCAAAAATGAAAACGAAAAGAAAGGAGATCAATCATGAGTAATAACGTTATTTTATTTCAAGGCG
>Ga0316205_10000523_pt1 | contig 69221 bp, 65 predicted proteins | sample 3monthpyrite_MG_FD_204941 | JGI IMG/M metagenome (GOLD analysis project Ga0316205, IMG submission 204941) | Microbial mat bacterial communities from mineral coupon in-situ incubated in ocean water Damariscotta River, Maine, United States -... | ecosystem: Environmental > Aquatic > Marine >...
TGTGAGTTTATAAGTGTAGATACTCATTCCCCAGTGGAGTATCAGGGCATCATGGAATATGTCAGGAATTGAAACGCTTCAGGTTGCCCCTGTGTGGGCATGGATCAAGGCGGGAAATGTGAGTTTATAAGTGTAGATACTCATTCCCCAGTGGAGTATCAGGGCATCATGGAATATGTCAGGAATTGAAACGCTTCAGGTTGCCCCTGTGTGGGCATGGATCAAGGCGGGAAATGTGAGTTTACAAATGTAAATGTCCATTTCCCAACGAAGAGCCAGGCTCACACAGGGGTAAGCTGAAGCGTTTCAACGATGTTGAACGAATTTTTGTGGATTGATCTGCCGACCATTTTTGATCACTTCAAAGTGCACATGTGGCCCAGTAGAACGACCAGTAGAACCCATTTTCGAAATAACCTGCCCCTTTTTAACGGTATCACCTACCGTTACCAGATTGGTTTTATTATGCCCATAGCGCGTGATATAGCCATTACCGTGATTAATTTCCACCAGATTGCCATAACCATAACGTTTACTTGACCAGGTAACTACACCACCTGCCACTGCCAGCACATCGGAACCGGATTTAGCTGCGAAATCCATACCCTTATGAAACTGAAGCTTTCCGGAAAATGGATTGGTACGAGTACCGTAATAGGATGAAATCCAGCCACGCTTGATTGGGCGCCCAGCAGGGAACACCTCTACCTCCATATGGCTGCTCATCAGGATATTTTCTAAAACATTCAGCTGTTGCTCACGGTCTTCAAGCTCCGCAATGACTGAATCTATTTCACTTCCAAAATCCATTTCCTGTAATCCCGGCTCATCCGGGCCACCCAGACCGGGGGTTTGTTCAAAATTAAATTCACCTCTATCCAGCTTTGCAATGCTCACCAGTTTCTGCCCCAGAGCATTTAGACGCATCGCGTGGGCCTGTATTTCACCGAGTCTTGCAGCAAGAGCATCAATATCAGCCCGAGCATTGAAACGAGTTTGATCAATTAGCTGTCGCTGTAGCTTAATTTCCTGCTGAATTGAAACTACGCTAGAGGAAGACGCCTGAGATTGACCTACCCAATAACCAACCAGCCCAAGCGCCGCAGAGAAAAGCACCGCAAATACCGACAACATCATCAGCTGTAGTGGACTGCCTATCTGAACACGGCAGGGTCTACCTCTGAACTTACTTAATAATATAATATCCATGCATCATAACTTTAATGTTAATGTATAACCTTAAGAACCACTTATAAACTATAGTAGCTTATACACTAGCATAACAGGTTAAACTATAAAATAATCAACTCTAACAAGTGATTTTGACATAAACTAGACAAAGCACAAGCTTTTAACCCTGTTTTTAAAACCACCCCACTGTAAGAAACATTTCATGATGGACAATATTTCTGAAAAATTAAGCCTGCGATTCAGAAAAAAAGCGCTTGAATTAAGCCGCTTAAGTCGTGCGGTAAAGATATCTTTACCCACCGATTGCCATGAGCACATGGAAATAGCAGATATCCGTGACAAGCAGTTAATTATTTTAACCGACTCACCGGTCTGGCAAACCCGCTTACGCATGTATAGTCAGACAATTTTAGAAGCACTACACCAGCATGCGGGCATTAAACTTAATCGGGTTACGCTTCGACTTTCGCCGAAAAAGCGTGTTATTGAAGAAAAACCAGCGGTATACCGCACCTTAAGTGAAAACAATGCCAAACTGATTGAACAAACAGCCAATTGTGTGTCCGACCCCAATTTACAGGCGGCACTTTTACGACTATCCCGCAAAAGAAGAAAAGACTGACCCGATCATTAATTGTGCGAGGGGTACTCGGAAGCAAAATCAGTAACCTGGAATTAAACCAGTGCTAACAAAGGCCACCCAGAAAAACTTCTTATCAACAAAAAAGGCCCTGAAATTTATTTTTCAGGGCCTTCGCTTTGTAGTTCAGCTTAACTTGTACACTAAATACTAAGCATGTACCGGTTTAGAATATGAAATTGGTGATACTGCAGCTTCATCTTCAAAGGTCACCTCTTCCCAGGCATCCGAATTTGCAATTAAGGCTTTCAATAACGCGTTATTAAGCCCATGCCCGGAGCGGAATCCCGAGTACGCACCAATTAAACTATGACCTAAAAGATAAAGATCACCGATAGCATCCAGAATTTTGTGCTTCACAAATTCATCCTGATAACGTAAACCATCTTCGTTAAGAACGCGATAATCATCAACACCTATGGCGTTATCCAGGCTGGCACCCAGGGCCAGGTTACTTTCACGTAGCTTTTCAAAATCACTCATGAAACCAAAAGTACGTGCTCGGCTTACTTCTTTTACAAATGAGGTTGAAGAAAAGTCAATTTCTGCCTGATTAGGGGAACCGTTAAATACAGGATGATTAAAGTCGATCGTAAAACCTACCTTAAATCCTTCAAATGGTTCGAACTTCGCCCATTTTCCCTCTTCTTCAACTAAAATTTCTTTTTTGATACGAATAAAACGTTTCGCAGCTTTCTGCTCTACAATACCTGCCGATTGCAATAAAAATACAAACGGACCTGAACTACCATCCATAATCGGCACTTCATCGGCACTAACATCAACATAGGCATTATCTATACCCAGCCCTGCCATAGCAGATAACAAATGTTCCACTGTCGAAACTTTTGCACCATTTTCACCAATGGTTGTTGATAGCTTAGTATCACAAACATTTTCTGCTTTTGCATGAACGTCCACAGGTTGATCTAAATCTACGCGTCGAAAAACTATACCCGTATCTGGCAGAGCCGGACGCAGTGTTAGATAAACCTTATTACCTGTATGCAAACCGACACCGGTTGCACGAATTACATTTTTAATGGTGCGTTGACAAATCAAGTCAATATTCCTAAATAGTGGTCATTGTTACAGCGGCACTGAAAAAAAGCCACTAAAGTAATGGCCTGTCCAGCAGAGTCAAATTTGCACAAATTATACATGGTTTTGTCATAATTTGAACACATTAAACTGTTAGGCAGATATTATAGCCAAATATATAGATAAAACATGAATCTTGCACACATATTTTAGATATTACTTTAACTTAGTGCCTCTCCCCAGACTATTACTGATAATTTACACTTCTTAAAGTTTAATCAGCCTGACGCCGTAAAAACGCGGGAATATCCAACATATCATCATCCAGAGAGCCGTTTAAACCATCACCCGAGGTTTTATTGCGCTGAATAGTGGGCTTATCATAATCCCCATAATCAACATCTCCGGTGGTAGTGCGCTTCACAATTTTCATTGGATCCTTACCAATGTTCGAAACATGGTGCCCCAGACCTGTAGCTACTACTGTAACCCGTAACTCATCTTCTAATTCCGGATCAATCGCAGTACCCATAACAACAATCGCTTCATCCGATGCAAACGAGCTGATAATCGCACCAATATCTTCAAACTCACCCAATGTTAAGTTTGTACCAGTCACATTAACCAGTATTCCACGCGCACCTGCAATATTCACATCTTCTAATAGCGGGCTGGCAACCGCTGCTTCCGCTGCCAGGCTGGCACGATTTTCACCACTGGCTAAACCTGATCCCATCATACCCATTCCGTTTTGTGACATAACAGTGCGCACATCCGCGAAATCCACATTGATAACGCCAGGATGCGTAATCAGTTCTGTGATTCCTTGCACCGCATTATGGAGCACATCATTGGCTCCATTAAATGCATTCATTAAATCAAATTCACGGCCGTAAACACTCAGCAGCTTATCGTTAGGAATGGTAATTAACGAATCAACATGCTCACTTAATTCCTGTATGCCCTGCTGCGCAATCTTCATACGATTGGCCCCCTCAAACACAAATGGTTTGGTGACCACCCCCACACAAAGTATGCCCATGTCTCTGGCAATCTGTGCGACTACGGGTGCTGCGCCGGTGCCGGTGCCACCGCCCATACCTGCTGTTACAAAAATCATATCCGCACCCATAATAATTTCCTGAATGCGTTCACGATCTTCCAGTGCCGCCTGGCGCCCCACATCCGGATTGGCTCCTGCACCTAAACCTTTTGTGATATTAGTACCAATTTGTAACGAAGCTGCACCATGGATTTTCGTGAGTGCCTGCGCATCCGTGTTGGCACAAATAAAATCTACACCTTCAATACCGGTAGACATCATATGCGTAACTGCATTGCCGCCGCCGCCGCCAACTCCAACAACTTTTATGACTGCGTCTTGTGCAACTGAATCCATCAATTCAAACATGTGTTATCTCCTCATTTGTTTTATCTGTAAGACAAAGTTTTTTTGTCATGCCAGTAATTTTTAAGTTATATTTTAAAATTTGTCCCACCCAAACATTTAATTCGGGCGGCATTATCGTTGCGTTTAAAAGTTCCCCTGGAACCAGTTTTTCATTCGTTCCCATGTGCCTTTCATGCCCCCTTCGTTTGAGAAATATTGAGTACCACCGCTTTGATGCTGCTCTCCAAATAACAACAATCCCACGCCGGTTGCGTGTATTGGATTAGATACCACATCGGACAAACCACTGACATACTGTGGTGAACCAAGTCGTACTGGCATGTGGAAAATTTCTTCTGCTAAATCCACTACTCCATCCATTTTAGAACTGCCGCCAGTCATCACTATGCCCGCTGCAATAATATCTTCGAAACCACTTTTTCTGAGTTCTGCCTGTACTAAACTCAAAAGCTCATCGTAACGAGGTTCAACCACTTCTGCTAAAGTCTGTCGCGATAACTTTCGCGGTGGTCTATCACCCACACTCGGCACTTCAATCGTTTCATCTGCATTTGCCAACTGACGCAATGCACAGGCATATTTTATTTTTATTTCATCCGCATATTGAGTCGGTGTACGCAGTGCAACCGCAATATCATTTGTCACCTGATCACCGGCAATTGGAATCACCGCAGTATGTTTTATTGCGCCTTCGGAGAAAACCGCAATATCGGTTGTACCGCCACCAATATCAACCAGACAAACTCCCAGCTCTTTTTCATCTTCGGTTAATACCGAGTAACTGGATGCTAGTTGTTCCAGAATAATATCGTCCACTTCTAAACCACATCGGCGTACACATTTTATAATATTTTGCGCTGCACCCACCGCGCCAGTCACCAAATGCACTTTCGCCTCCAACCGAACCCCGGACATCCCAATCGGTTCACGAACACCCTCCTGCGCATCAATAATAAATTCCTGCGGAAGAATGTGTAAGATGCGCTGGTCCGCTGGAATCGCAACTGCTCGAGCAGCATCTATTACCCGATCTAGATCCATTTCGCTAACTTCGCGATCTTTTATTGCAACAATACCGTGTGAGTTAATACTTTTAATATGACTACCCGCAATGCCTGCATAAACCGAATTTATCTGACAACCTGCCATTAATTCCGCTTCTTCTACAGCTCGCTGAATTGATTGAACAGTCGATTCAATATTAACCACCACACCTTTTTTTAAACCTTTTGATGGGTGCGATCCCAGACCAATAATTTCGATTTCACCTTCGGTGGTTATCTCCCCAACAATAGCAACTACTTTCGATGTTCCTATGTCCAGCCCGACTATTAAATTTTTATCTGTTTTTTTCGTCATATGTATTATGCCTCTTTCCAGGCTACAGCCAAGCCATTGGTGTATCGCATATCAATATATTTAATTTGTTTTTTCCGTGCTTCTAACGTTTCTTTATAAACAGAAACAAAACGGTTTAATCGTTCATGCATTTGTTTGCGCCCCAGTCGTAACTCCATTCCAGATGTCATTGTTAATATCCATGATCTTCTTGCATTCAACTCTATATTTTTTATATACAATCCTGTTTCCAGTAACCAGGCCTGCATTCTCGCTAGCTCCTGTAGCATAAATTTATGCTGCCCCTGCGGGCCAGATAAATGCGGTAAATTAAGTTCTGGCTTCTGTTCAGGTATAAACAATTTTCCCTTTGCACTAATCACAGCATTTTCTCCCCATAGTACAACCGGCTTTTGCTCAATTACACGCACCAAAAGCATGTTCGGCCATTGCCGTCTCACCGATACATCTTCAACCCATGGGAGTTCAATCAGGGCATCTCTAACAGAGGCTAAATCCACATTAAAAAAACCTCCTTTTACAACCGGTATTGCCTGCATCTGTAGCTGTTCCTTATCCAAAAAGGCAAATTCACCCTCAATTTTTATTGACTGTATGGGCAATACATTATTCAAATTAATATTGTTATACGTAAATAAACTAATAACAACAACTGCCAATCCAGATAACAACCCAGGTCGCCATAAGACTCCCACTACGCCTTTAAATCTATTTATAAATCTACTTTCTTTACGCCTTTTAACTTTGCTACCTTTAACTGCCTGACGACTGTTTACAGCACGTTTTTTATTTTTATTAAACATGCAAGGTAGCTCCCTGAAGTATTTTCAGAACCAATTCTTCAAAAGACATACCCGCCTGTTTTGCAGCCATTGGTACCAAGCTATGCCCGGTCATTCCTGGCACTGTATTCACCTCAATTAACCAGGGGCGTTGATTTTCATCTAGCATAAAATCAACCCGGCCCCAGCCTTTTCCCATAACGGCAATAAATGATTTAAGCATTAGTTGTGCTAACTCAGTTTCTAATTTTTCGTCTAACCCGCATGGACAAATATAATGTGTATCATCAGAAACATATTTAGCCTGATAATCATAAAACTCATTTTCAGTTTCCAGTCTAATCATGGGTAAAACCTGCTCACCTAATATGGCCGCAGTATATTCTTTACCCTCAACAAACTTTTCAGCAATTACAACGCCGCCGCACTGCTCGGCTTTTCTCCATGCTGGTAACATTTCCTCAACTGAATTCACTTTACTAATACCAATACTGGAACCCTCGAGTACAGGCTTAATCATTAATGGCAAACCTAAGCTTTTTAAAGCTGTCTCACAGTCAACCGCATTTTCTAGTTGCATAAAATCGGGAGTTGGTAAGCCAATACCCCTCCATAATTGCTTACAACGAAACTTGTCCATTGCAAGCGCTGAGCCCAGTACACCTGAGCCGGTATAGGGGATTTTTAATACATCCAACAAACCCTGAATAACTCCGTCTTCACCACCCCGTCCATGCAACATGTTAAAGACATGGCTAAACTGACCTTCCTGCAATCGATGGCAAATATTTCGATCAACATCAATTGCCGTAGCATTAATTCCCTGCTCTCTTAACGCTTCAAAAACAGCCTGTCCGCTATTGAGTGAAACTTCTCTTTCTGCTGACCAGCCACCCATAAAGACTGCTACATTTGTAAAGTTATTCATTATCGGTTTCTCCAATAATTTTAACTTCTGTTTGCAGTTTAACCCCATGTTCTTTTTCAACTGTTTGCTGTACGAATTCAATCAGTGCTTCTACATCACTTGCTTTAGCATGATCTGTATTTATAATAAAATTGGCATGCTTTTCTGAAACAGTAGCACCTCCAATCGCATAGCCTTTTAATCCAACGGTTTCAATTAATCTTGCAGCAAAATCATTTTTTGGGTTTTTAAATACCGAACCACAACTTGGCAAACCCATTGGTTGAGTATTTGCACGCTGCTCCAACAATTTTTTAACTCTTTGTGCAGCAGCCTCGCCATCACCGGCAGTAAATTTTAAATCGGCACTGATAAACCATTCTTCAAGATGTTTGTTTACATCTCGATATTTCACGCTACGATATTTAATTTCATAATCGGTCGGTGTGCGCTTAAATGTTTCACCTTTTTTATTTATCGTAAGAACAGATTTAATAAGCGGCCAGGTTTCACCTCCAAAGGCCCCAGCATTCATCGCCAGGGCACCACCCAGCAACCCGGGTATCCCTGCAAAAAACTCCCCGCCAATCAAGTTATTTCGATGGCAATAGCGTGCGAGTTTGGCACAACTAGCACCAGCTCCTACTCTTAGGCAGTTATCACCCAGTGATTCAATTTCCGACAAGCTTCCTTTCAGTGAGATCACCGTTCCCCTGACACCTTTATCTCTGACAAGTAAATTACTACCTAACCCCAGAAAAACAATATTTTCATTATCCGGCAACTGTCGAATAAAACTTACCAGATCATCAATATCAGTTGGTGTATAAAATTGATCTGCCGTACCACCAATGCGCCAGCTGGTGTGCTTTGACATTGGCTCATCAAATAACAAGGTGCCTTTAAATATTTGTATACTAAATGCGGTCATCATGTTGCCAATGCCTCTGGCAATTTTTCAGCTATCGCACCAATACTTCCCGCGCCTAATGTTAGTAGCACATCGCCTTTTTCAATTACATCCATGATCGATGCATTGAGATCATTTAAATCCTCTACAAATACAGGATTCGCCCTCCCTCTTGCTCGAATAGCAGCGCACAGTGCGCGACCATCGGCACCTATAATATGTTCCTCACCCGCCGCGTAAATTTCAGTTACAATTAACGCATCTGCCTGTGAAAGCACTTTACTAAAATCTTCAAATAAATCTCGAGTTCGCGTGTATCGATGCGGTTGAAACACTACAACTATTCTGCGTTTACTCCAGGCATTTTTTGCAGCTTCTAATGTGGCTTTTATTTCTGTTGGGTGATGACCATAATCATCAACTAATAATACATGTCCCTTTGCTGTTTCGATTTCACCATACTGCTGCATACGCCTACCGATACCATCAAACGTCTGTAATGCTTTTTGCATCGCAGACGTATCCACACCTAGTAAATGTGCAATGCTAATCGCTGCCAATGAATTTAAAACATTATGTTTACCCGGCATATTTAACGTTACCGGTATTGTTTCATCTACTTCTGGCAAAGCAACATCAAAGTGACACTGCATTCCATTACATTTTATATTCAACGCTTTAACATCAGCATCTGACTCTATACCATATGTCATCACCGGCCGCGACACGTCATCCATAATATTTTTTATTTCCTGGTCATCCAGGCACATCACCGCTTTACCATAAAAAGGCAAATGATGTAAAAACTCAATAAAAGAATGTTTATAACGTTCGAAATCACCGTCGTGGGTTTCCAGATGATCCGCATCAATGTTAGTAACTACCGCCACCATTGGTTGTAATAATAAAAAGGACGCATCGCTTTCATCTGCTTCCGCTACAAAATATTTTCCTTCACCCAGTTTTGCATTGGTTGCAGCACTATTGAGTTTTCCACCTATCACATAGGTAGGATCAAGCCCGGCTTCAATTAATAAACTTGCAGTTAAACTCGTTGTTGTGGTTTTGCCGTGTGTACCGGCAATTGCAATTCCATGCCTGAATCGCATAATTTCTGCGAGCATTTCTGCACGTCGAATAACCGGTATGCGATGCTCTTTTGCTGCGACAACTTCTACATTATCTGCAGCAATGGCGGTTGACACCACAACCACTTCTACGTCCTCTACATTACTGGCTTTCTGGCCAATGAAGACCGTTGCACCCTGTTTTAACAGGCGCTTAATCGCTGCATTCTCTTTTACATCCGAACCGGAAACCTTATAACCCAGATTCAATAAAACCTCAGCAATACCGCACATACCAACACCGCCAATACCAACGAAATGTACGCGCTGTATTTTTCTCATAGGATGGGTTTTAATTAACATCGTAACCCCCTGCCATTAGGCATGCTTCGGCAACTAGGCTGGTTGATTCCGGCATTCCAAGTTTGCGAGCAATATTTGCCATCTCCAGCGTTTTTTCACGATTCATTTTTTTTAAAACATCAACCAGCATGTCGACACTTAATTCATCCTGTTTAATTAAAACAGCTGCACCTGCATCACTTAAATATTTTGCATTAAATGTCTGGTGATCATCAACCGCGTATGGATAAGGCACAAGCACTGATGCCACACCTGCTGCCGCCAGCTCAGAAACTGTCATCGCACCGGATCGACAAATCACCAAATCAGCCCAGGCATACATAGCTTCCATATTGTCGATATACTCCAACACTTCAGCTTTTACACTTAGTTGTGCATAATTCAATCGGGTCTGATCAAAATTTCCTGGGCCGGCCTGATGTTTAATTTTCAACTCATTGTCTTTTAAAATGTTTGCACAGGCCTGGGGAACCAATTCATTTAAGCGTGCCGCACCTAAACTTCCACCAAACACTAAAATCCGCAATGCACCTTCACGATTTTTATTTCTTTGCTGGGGCGAAGCCAGGGTAGTAATAGAACGCCTCACAGGATTACCCACATGCTCGGCTCCAACTTTGAAACTATTCGGAAATGCCTCCATCACTTTACTGGAGATTTTAGAAAGAATTCGATTACTCATTCCCGGCACAGCATTTTGTTCGTGAATTAATAAAGGCACCCGCGTTAACCATGCCATGAGTCCACCCGGTGCAGAAACAAAGCCTCCCATACCTAAAATCACTGACGGTTTACGCTTACGAATAATTTTTATCGCCTGATAACAGGCCATAACAATTTTCATTGGTGCCAGTAATAAAGTTAAAATACCCTTACCGCGTACACCACTCATGCCTAACCAGTCAACATCAATGCCGGCTTCGGGAACCAGTCTTGCTTCGATACCTTTTTTAGTTCCCATCCATACAACAGGTACCCCGCGTTGTAATAATTCATCTGCCACTGCAAGCGCAGGATAAACATGACCACCAGTTCCTCCCGCCATAATCATAACAGGCCCGTTTATCGAATCACTCATGCGGCCTCCTTAATTAAGTCACGAAGATCTTTATTTTTTCTTTTCGACGAATTCGCTCTAGCTTTACTTTTTGTTTTGGAAGTTGATCTTCGTGTCATCGCCTGTCCATTTGAGCACTCATAGGAAATTCGCAGCAATAAACCAATCGACGCACTCACCACAATTAAACTACTTCCACCATAACTCATTAATGGCAGGGTCAAACCTTTAGTTGGTAGCACCCCCATGTTTACACCAATATTTATAAATGCCTGTAAGCCCAACCAGATACCGATACCATAAGATAAATATGAAGCAAACTGATTGCCACATGATTCCGCTTTTCGAGCGATCATAAACGTGCGAAATACAAGTGCCGCATATAAACTAATAACTACAACTACACCTATCAAACCTAACTCTTCAGCCAGAACTGCAAACAGAAAATCCGTATGCGCTTCAGGTAAATAAAATAATTTCTGCACACTTGCCCCTAACCCGACTCCGGTCCAACCACCTGAGCCAATAGCAATAAGTGACTGTGTTAACTGAAATCCACTATCAAATGGATCTGCCCAGGGATTAATAAATGCAGTTAACCGTTGCAATCGGTAGGGCGATGTCATTACCAGTAAAGCAGCAGCAGAGCCGAAGAGTGCTATCACCGTTAAAAACTGCGTGAACCTAACCCCTGCCAGAAATGTCATACCAAGTACGGTCAACATAATTACAACTGATGCACCAAAATCCGGCTCTAATAATAAAAACAAACAGACAAGACCAATCATAATCATGGGCTTTAAAAAACCCCACAAACTGGAACGCACCTGCTCGCCATGTCTGACCAGATATCCGGCTACATAAATCATTAAAAATAGCTTTACAATTTCTGAAACCTGCAAGTTCAAAAAGCCTATGGGTATCCAGCGAGTAGAACCATTAACTGTTTTACCAATACCCGGAACCAAAACAAGAACAACCATTGCAAATGACAAAGCCAGCAAAATCATTCCAGATTTTTCCCAGTACACTAAACGAATCTTAAAAATAATTGTCGCCGCAAACAAACCTAATGTAGCCGCAATTAACTGTCTGTATAAATAAAAAAATGGTGTAGATGTTTTACTGTCAGCAACACTAATGGATGCGGATGCCACCATTACCAGGCCTATCGACAATAAGCTCAGCACTAACATAATTAAAACGCTATCCATACCTTCCAGCATGACAGGCTTATCTGTAACACCACTTTTTGTGCCACGCCCGACCATTTTTTGTGTTTGTTGAAATAAAAGGCCTACATTCATTGCAGATCCTCAATGGCTTTTATAAACATATCACCACGATGTTCGAAACTATCAAACATATCAAAACTGGCACAGGCGGGGGACAATAATACAGTATCCCCTGGATGTGATAAGTCTGCTGCAATTTGCACAGCATCTTGCATATCATTTGCATAAAATACTGGTATACAACCCTGCAAAACCTGTTCAATTTGTGGCGCATCCTTACCCATTAAAACAACTGTGCGAATATTATCGCAGATAACATTTTTCAATGGCATAAAGTCCGCATCTTTTGCAATTCCACCAGCAATAAGTATTAATTTATTTTCAACCTTAATACCACTAATTGCTGCCAGAGTTGCTCCCACATTTGTACCTTTAGAATCATTTATCCAGGTCACATGATTTTTTTCTGATACCCACTGGGTTCTGTGCTTTAAACCAGTAAAATTTGTGAGCGCTTTCAACATGTCAGTCATAGCAATATTAGCGGCCTCACCCAACGCTAAAGCAGCAAGAGCATTAGCCAGGTTATGGGTACCCGTTATTTTCAAATCATTTTCAGCTATCAGCTTTTTACCACCTTTGCACAGCCAGATATCGCCGTTAAACTCGCGCAAGCCAAAATCACCATGTGCTGGTTCAGACAGAGTAAACCCGCTAACAAACCTATGCCCCGCCTGCATTTTCATTACCTGGTTATCATCTCTGTTAATTACGGCTACTTTACAGTTACTGTAAATATTTTTTTTGGCTTCAATGTATTCTTCAAAGCTTTCATAACGATCCATATGATCAGGACTAACATTTAAAACTGCTGCGGCCACAGGCGTTAAACTTTTTAAGCTTTCTAGTTGAAAACTGGACAGCTCTAAAATATACAGTTCGGCATTCGCACTGATAATTTGCAATGCCGGTACACCAATATTTCCACCAATCACTGCATTTAATCCTGCGGTTTTGGCCATTTCACCCAGTAAACTAATGACTGTGCTTTTACCATTAGAACCTGTAACAGCTATAACTGGAGCATTTACCTGTTGTGCAAAGACCTCAATATCTCCAACAACATCCACACCCTGTGCAATCGCATTCTGAATTACGGGTTCTTTTAATGCTACACCCGGGCTAACAATAATTTTTTTAGCCCCCATAAATAACGCTTCATCAAACACACCTAAATACACACTTACATCAGCAAACTCTTTTTTCAATTCTGCCAGGCCCGGCGGATTACTTCGACTATCCACAACAACAACATTTTTATTTTGTTTATGTAAAAAACGCACAACAGAAAGCCCGGTCACACCTAAACCGACGACCAGAATATATTCTGAACTTTGACTATCATCTGTGACCATAGCTGTTACCAATGCTGCTACTGAAATACTCGACAATGTATCTGCAGTTACGCCCATATAAACCAATATCCTGAAAATGTCTTATCTAACTTTTAACGAAGCCAGACCAACTAATACCAGTACCACCGTTATTATCCAGAAACGCACAATAACCCGCGGTTCAGGCCAACCTTTTAACTCAAAGTGGTGATGCAATGGCGCCATTCTAAAAATACGCCGACCTGTTAATTTAAAAGATGCTACCTGCAAAATAACGGATACGGTTTCCATAACAAAAACTCCGCCCATAATTAATAACACCAACTCCTGCCTGACCAGCACAGCGACTACACCTAATGCAGCGCCTAATGCCAACGCACCTACATCACCCATAAACACCTGAGCAGGGTATGTGTTAAACCATAAAAATCCCAGCCCTGCTCCAACCAGCGCGCCACAAAAAACCACTAATTCTCCAACTCCACTGACGTAGGGAATACTTAAATAATTTGCAAAGTTTATGTTACCGGTTAAATAAGCAAACACACCCAAAGCACCGGCTACCATCACTGTTGGCAAAATTGCCAGGCCATCCAGGCCATCCGTTAAGTTAACTGAATTACTTGTACCTACAATTACCAGGTACGCTAAAACAATAAAGCCTGCACCCAGTGGAATCATTGCATCTTTCATAAACGGAATAATAAGCGTAGTTTCAATTGGTTGCTGAGCTGTTTGATAAAGATAAACGGCTGCACCTAAACCAAATACCGTTTGCCAGAAATATTTGGCTTTAGCTGATAGTCCTTTACTGTTACCGCCTTTTAATTTTTTATAATCATCAACAAACCCAATACCACCGAATAGCATTGTCACAATTAGTGCCACCCCAACCTGGCGATTTTCTAAATCCATCCATAAAATCGTGCTAATCGCTACAGCAACCAAAATTAACGACCCGCCCATAGTTGGTGTTCCGGCTTTCGTTAAATGTGCCTGCGGCCCATCATCACGAATGTTCTGACCGATTTTGTACATGGTTAATTTTCTTATCATTGATGGCCCAATAATCAATGAAATTGTCAGTGCCGTTAAAGTTCCTAATATCGCACGTAAAGTTAAGTATCTAAAAACATTAAACCCTGAATGATATTGTGTTAAGTAATCAGCAAGCCAAAGCAGCATCAGGTGGACCCCTTTATTATTGATTCAACTATTTGCTCCATCTGCATAAACCGCGAACCTTTTACTAAAATAACCAGCCTCTCCGGCTGATTTTGTTTTATAAATGAAACAAGCTCATTTTTATTTTTAAAATTCTGTGCATTTTCACCAAAGGCATCTACCGCATAACGACTGGCCTCACCGAGGGTTAACAAACGAGAAACCCCTGATTTACGAGCTTTCATTCCTGCATCAAAATGAATTCTTTGCTTGTCATCACCCAGCTCCCCCATATCCCCCAATACCAACCAGTGTTTTCCGGGTTGCTCTTTTAATACATCAATACCTGCAAACAATGAAGCAGCATTTGCATTATAGGTATCATCAATAACTGTTAGGTTTTCATTTACAATATGAAAATCCAAACGGCCTTTAACTGCTGTAAAATCATTTAGTGCGTTGAATATATTTTTATGTTTTATGTTAAGTGCATGAGCTATTGATATTGCAGCTAACGCATTCATCGCATTATGCAAACCATAAACTTTCAAACTTAATTTGAGTTCCTTGCCACCTACAGTTACTTTTAAATCATTAGCAGATTCTGATTGCTGCCACTCACCATAAACATCTGCAGTTTTATCTCGCATTGAAAAAGTTATTATTTTTTTATTTTCAATTAAACCCAACCAGTAATCGTAAAACGCATCATCCTTGTTTATAACTGCAATTCCATTTTCAGAAAGCCCCTGATATATTTCTCCCTTTGCCTGCGCTACACCCTGCAATGAACCAAAACCCTCTAGATGCGCAGGTGCGGCATTATTTATCAACACTACATCTGGCTTAGTTAAAGAGGTTAAATAGGAAATCTCACCCGCGTGATTTGCTCCCATTTCAATAACGGCAAAGTCTTCCTGTTGCATCCTTAATAACGTTAGCGGCAATCCGATATCATTATTGAAATTACCCTGTGTGGACAGGACTTTACCCTGCTTCCCGACGATAGCTGACACCATTTCTTTAACGGTCGTTTTGCCATTACTACCCGTAATACCAACCACTTTACCTTTAAATTCTCTGCGTTTAGTACCCGCCAACTTACCCAGAGCCTTGCGTGTATCTTCAACTTTTATATGCGGCAAATCAGTTACAATATCTTTATGCACAATAGCTGCAACAGCTCCAGCTTGCTCAGCGTGTTTAATATAATCATGACCGTCAAAAAAATCGCCATGCAGCGCAATGTACAGGTCTCCACTTTGCAAACTTCGTGTATCTGTTGATACACGGGAAAAATTTACATTTTCTCCCACACGGCTACCATTTAAAATTTTTGCTGCTTGCTCCAGGGCCATCATTGCTGCACCCCTAAAATAGACAGTGCTACGCTTTTATCACTAAAAGTAATCGTTTTATCGTTCAGTATCTGGAATTGCTCATGACCTTTACCCGCAATTAATATCAGGTCATTTTCAGTTGCTATTTCAATTGCCTGATGAATCGCCTTTTGTCTGTCCATTTCAACAATTAACTGCAGTTCATTTTTAATACCCTGCTTAATATCATCAATTATTTTTTCCGGACTTTCATTGCGCGGATTATCATTTGTAACAATCACTAAATCAGATAGTTTTTCTGCAGCCTGCGCCATTAACGCACGCTTTCCTGTATCCCTGTCACCACCGCAACCAAACACACAGATTATTTTCCCAGAAGTATGCTTACGCACATTAATCAACGCCTGAGTCAAAGCCTGTGGCGTATGTGCAAAATCGATAACAACGGATGGTTTATTTTTAGCAACCAACAACTCCATTCTTCCCGGAACCGTGTGCAAATTCTGAATATATTTTATTGCATGATTAAAATTAATATCTCTTTGCAATAACACGCAAAAACATGCAAGCACGTTATACACATTAAACTCACCAATAACCTTTAGTGTAACCTGCGCCGCACCCTGAGAACTATGCAGCATAAAATGAATACCATTTAACTGGTTTTTAACATCTGTCGCATAAGCATAATTTTCTGATTGCTTGGCTTTATCTTTGTTCATTCCGTACAACCAGATTTTTTTACTACCATTAAGCTCTGCAAATAATTCTTTTCCAAAATCATCATCAACATTCAACACTAATGACTTACTGTCACTTTCAGTGAATAATTTTTTCTTTGCCTGTTTATACGATGCCATATCACCATGATAATCCAGGTGATCACGCGATAAATTTGTCAGCACTGCCACATCAAATTCCACACCTGCAGATCTTTTTTGATCCAACCCATGCGATGACACTTCCATTGCCACAGAAGTAATATTTTGCCGATTAAATTCAGCCAGCATTCTATGCAAACTGATGACATCCGGTGTGGTATGAGTTGCCTCATCAAGGTTATCGATTGAGCCATTACCTAATGTACCAATTACCGCCGCCAATCCCTGCAACGAATTTATCGACTTATCCGTCGCCATATTCATAGACTGGGCAATAAAATGGCTTACTGATGTTTTCCCGTCAGTTCCAGTGACGCCGCAGATTGACATTTTTTCAGGCGGTAACGCATAAAACTTTTTCGCCATTTTTCCCAGCCTGAGCGTTAAATCACGCACCGGAACACAGATAGCTCTGGACATTAATCTTGATAAAATCTGCTGACAATACTGATCAAACTTTGCATCACATAAAACTGCAACGGCACCACGGCTTATCGCCGCTTCTGCATAAGCAAGTCCGTGGTCAAACTGACCTTCAAGCGCCACAAACACATAACCCGGCTCAACCTTCCTACTGTCCAGTGTTAAGCCTTTAACTTCTATTTCTGGCAGGAATTCACTCACTACTAAATCACTTAGCAGATGTTTTAAAGTCATAACAGAATGATTGCTTTTAATTGCAGCCATCATGCGCTCTTACCTTTTGAATTTAGCTTTTTTTTCTGTGTAGACATTTTTGCTGAATACTTTAAATCATCCGGCGGAATATCTAACAAACGTAATGCACCTGAAATAACTTTTGAAAAGACAGGTGCCGCCACCTGACCACCAAAGTGTTTTCCATTTCTCGGTTCATTAATCATCACCACCATAACTAGTCTGGGATTTGATGCTGGAGCCATGCCCGCAAACACTGAAAGATATCGATCTTTTGCATATCCGCCGGAAATAAACTTATGCATGGTGCCGGTTTTACCTGCCACACGATAATTAGCAATTGAAGCTTTATTAGCCGTACCTTCCGGACTGACAACTCTCTCCATCATGCGCCGTACTTTTTTGGCGGTTGCTGCGCTCATTACCTGCTCACCCGCAACTGATTCATCTCTACGTAAAAAAGATACGGGATATAAAATGCCATCTGCAGCAATTGCAGAATAAGCTCTCGCCAATTGTAACGGCGTCACCGACAGGCCATAACCAAATGACATTGTCGCACGCTCAAATTCACTTAAATGCATACTGCGTAGATTTCCATTTCGCTCACCGGGAAAACCACTACCACTATTCACACCAAATCCCAGCTTCATATACATATCCAGCTGTTGCTCCTGGTCAAGTGATAAGGCAACTTTACTGATTCCCACATTACTGGATTTTAAAATTATTTCTTCCAGATTAATTTTTCCGTAGTTGCGAATATCTTTTATTGTGCTGCCCTGAACTTTGTAATACCCAGGCTCGGTATGCACATTATCTTTTGGGTGCCAACGTCCGGTTTCCAGTGCCGCGGCAATGGTAAACGGCTTCATAGTTGAGCCGGGCTCAAATACATCTGTTACCGAACGATTTCTATAAACACCCGGCTTTAACTGACTGCGATCATTAGCATTAAACGATGGCTGATTCACCATCGCTAAAACTTCACCCGTATTAACGTCTAAAACCACTACAGATCCTGCAATGGCTTTTTGTTCTTTTACCGCGGACTTTAATGACTGATATGCGAGGTATTGTATTCGCCTGTCAATACTAAGTTGTACTGACTTACCTGGCTCAGCGGTGCTAATTCGCTCGACATCATCTACCACTTGCCCTAGCCGGTCACGTATAACTCGCTTCGATCCGGGTTCGCCACGTAACCAGTCATCATAGGCCAGCTCCAGACCCTCCTGCCCTTTATCATCAACATTCGCAAAACCAATAATATGCGAAGTCACTTCACCAGCAGGATAATAACGTTTATATTCTCGTTGCAAATACACGCCGGGTATTGCTAGCGATGTTATTTTTTCACCCATCTGTGGCGGCACTTGCCGTAAAATATACACAAACTCTCGGTTAGAATTTTTTACTAATTTATTTTTTAAATGCTGTGAATTAATTTTTAACGCTTTTGCAATTTCAGTAACCCGCTTCAAGTCATTCTTCATTTCTTTAGGGTTTGCCCAGATAGAATCGACTGGTGTACTTATGGCCAGAGGCTCACCGTTTCTGTCATAGATATCACCACGGTGTGCAGAAATTGGCACAACCCGTAAATGCCGAGCATCACCCTGCTGCTTAAAAAATGGCTGATTAATTACCTGCATATCAAGAGCGCGCCAGAACAATCCTGCAATAGCCAGCGCAAACACAGACAAAATTGCCATGCGCCTGAACTGATAGTGAGGTTTATAATTTTTATTTTTCATTGTTTTATATATAAAATTTCATTTGCCTTTGGCAGAGTCATTTGTAATTTTTTACGAGCTATTTTTTCTATTCTTCCGTGGGAAGACCAGGCGCTTTGTTCTAATTGCAATTGCCCCCACTCAATATCCAGCTCATCAATTTGCTTATGTAATTTTTGCAAGCTAACAAATATTTTTCTAGTTTGGTGCTTGCTGTAAATCACGCCAATTGCCGATCCCATGACTGCGAGAATTAATAAAGCGATTAAAACCCACATCATTTTCACATTATCCTCTCAATAATGCGTAGCACCGAACTACGTGAACGGGGGTTTTCCTGCACTTCCTGCTTACTCGGTTTAATAGCTTTACCAACCAGCTTAAATGGCTGCTCAAGATCTTTTGCCATTATCGGAATATCTTTTGGGATCTTTGGACCCTGAGACATATTTCTAAAGAATCTTTTTACCATTCTGTCTTCCAGAGAATGAAAACTAATTACCGCAAGTCGGCCACCCACCGCCAGTACATTTAAACCCGATTGCAAGGCATGCTCGAGCACTTCAAGCTCACGATTTATTTGAATTCGAATGGCCTGAAAACTTTTTGTTGCTGCATGTTTATTTTTGGGCTTTACTGGAATAGCCGTTTCAATTATATTAGCCAGCTGAACCGTATCGTTTATTTCAGTTTCTTTTCTGGTTTCTACAATGGCATTGGCGATGCGCCTTGCAAATTTTTCTTCACCGTAATGCATTAACACGGTTGTTAAATCATACTCATCAACACTCGCCAACCATTGTGCTGCTGACTGTCCTGCTTCAGGATTCATGCGCATATCTAACGGCCCCGGCTTTATAAAACTAAACCCTCTTGAAGCATCGTCAAGTTGTGGCGATGAAACACCGATATCCAGCAAAACCCCGTTTACCTTTTTCATCATTTTTCTGCCCGCCACCAACGCTTCCATGTTTTCAAAATTTTCGCGCACAATTTCAAACCTTGTGTCGCCTGCAAATTTTTCTCGCGCTTCTTCTATTGCCAACGGATCCTGATCCATTGCCAGTAGTTTGCCACTCTCACCAAGCTGCGCCAATATTTCAGCACTATGCCCACCCCGACCAAATGTTCCATCGAGATAAAAACCATCCGGCTTTATCGCCAGCGCCTCAACCGCCTCTTTTAGTAGAACCGGTCGATGCTGGCCTCGTTGTGCAGCCATTAGAGAGACAGACTTTCCAGTGCGCCAGGTAACTCGCCATCGTCACCCTCTGCTTCTTCCAGCCAGAGCTGCTGGTTTTCAGTCCAGAGATTTTCATCCCAGATCTCAAACTTCTTGCCCTGCCCAATTAACACACACTTTTTATCCAGGCCCGCATAATCACGCAACATAGTTGGTAATAGTATTCGACCCTGAGTATCAAGCTCCGCTTCAGTTGCGTGACCAATTAACAGACGCTGCAATAAACGCGACTGCTTATTCAAACTGGGCAATGCGGCTAGCTGAGCTTCAATTACTTCCCACTCATGCTGAGGATAAACCAACAAACAACGATCCCGGTCAACAGTCACAATCAATCGACCACCGCAGGACTCCATGAGTCGATCACGGTAACGCGAAGGTATTGCCATTCGGCCCTTTGCATCCAGCGTTAGATTATTGATGCCACGAAATATCATTATTTTTGTTTTAATTCGCCATTTTTGTATTAATCAAACCGTCGAATATTCAAACCAGCTTATTTATTGGGAAATGCATTTTCACCCACATTCATCCACATTTCCCCACATTTCCTAACTATAGGTACCACCCCCCACCACTGTCAAGCAAAAACACAGGATAAATAAGGAAATAATTCCTTATATGACAACAACTTAGAGCTATTTCACAGAATTTACACGGGGATAAACGGGATAAAAAAAGATAACTCAATAACTTAACGCACCAACTTAATAAGTTACTTTAACTTTGAGGGAGATATAAGATTTTTTCAGGTCGCGGCGTGATTTTTCAGGAATTGAAAAAACACCCATTAGCTGCCGACAAAAACAGCATTACATACTACAGGCTACAATTCATCACTGAAGTAAATTCAGGGACATACTGCCTGGCAAGATAAGAATTCAACAAAGACAAAATACCCTGAATGTTTATCATAGCTCATCCAGGATTCTTTTACGTGCTACACCATACTCATCCTTAGTGATCACGCTCTTATCATAAAGGTCTTTAAGCTCATTCAGCCTTTTCTCGATTGTACTGGGTGGCAATTTGACATCAGCCATTTTCTGCTCATTACTGACTTCAACACATTTGAGATCAGCATGCACAGGCTTGCTTAAAATATAATCACTCACTTTAAGTGTAAAATCTTCACAGCCACTTTTCCTTATCGCAAGAACACCCTGAGCCTGATACGATGAATTTGCCCAACCTGCGGGAAAAGCGTCATAAAGATCGTACATTAATGGTGTCACGCCCAGCGCCTTATCATCCGCATAAACACTTGCACCCACTGGGCTGGAAGTTACGCTGGCCTGTTGCTGTGGCTTTACCGAGCTGCCCGTACAAGCTTGTAGCAATAAATTTATTGCCACCAGAAAAATTATTATTTTATACATAAGTATCTCATACAGCTCTATTGCTGACTTGACAGTAGTCCCGTAGCGCGACATCAGAGCATATCTGGCATTAGAATTCTGGAGCAGGCGCTTTGCTCGCAAGAAAAAGAGAACTATCAACAAAAAAGGTGAAGCTGGCCTGTAAGCCGGGTTCTGTTCAACCGAAGTTGTGACAATCATTCATCTAGGACGCACATCGCTATGCGCCTCAAGCAACCTACCCAGAAGCAGCGCGGGCCACGCCTCAGCTTCTCTATTTGGTCTTGCTCCAGGTGGGGTTTACCTTGCCGCAACGGTTACCCGTTAACGCGGTGCGCTCTTACCGCACCATTTCACCCTTACCTCAAAAAATTGAGGCGGTATCTTTCTGCTGCACTAGCCGTGGGCATTACACCCCCCAGGCGTTACCTGGCACCCTGCCCTTTGGAGCCCGGACTTTCCTCTTTGCCGCCTTCGTTAAGAAAGAGCACAGCGATTGTCCAGCCAACTTCGGCGCGAATAATAACATGAAAACTCATCGTAGCGATAGACCGTATCATTGTAAAACCACGGCACGAAAAGCACTAATGCAAAAAAACTCCGAGAATGAACACTAATATATTCCAATAATAAAAATCATTCTCACACAAAAATTACTTCCGCTTCATAGAAATAATTGATGCGAAATTTATTTCTAATTACAACCGGTTACAGAAATAACCAACATTTAATTTCCATTCAGATTTTAGCAGACAATAAAAAAACACATCCCCACCATGCAACTCAATACGGGCCACTTACCGGCAAAAAATAATAAGCCACCAGGGCCATCATAAATGCCGAAACATAAACAGGGTTAATTAGTACTTCTCTTGACAAAATAAAACACTGATAAATTTAAATATCATAAGCAAAAATGCAATTCGTCAAGAATAAAATTTAGTCAAAAAAAAACCGCAGAACAATTCCTGCGGTCAACCACGCCAATACTTAAAAAATTTGCAAATGTACTTTTGCTTAGTTTTTAAATTTTTTCTTCGAATCTCATTAATTTACCCAGTGCATGATTTAAGGGGTGTGTACGGGGTAAAAATGGTAATGGACTACGCTGCCTGATACCTAACTGCTCACGCATCTGACGCAAACCCGGATGACGATTGTCAATTTGTAAGCCTTTTTTCAATGCAATAATGGCTGCTTTGCGATTTTCATAAAACCATTCTGCACGCGCAAGATTCAGATAAACGTCCCCATCATGCAACTCATTTTTCGATGCATGACGACACATTTCCAGACCCGTTGCATCTCCTGATAAAACCCGTGCAAGTCCACAATATGAGCCATATTTATTATGGTATACATCTGAACGACCAACGGACTCATATGCCTGTTGAAAACGATTAACCGCCTTGGGCATAGCCCGATCTTTAAGGTACGAAACCCCTTCGACAAATTCATCGCAACATGCACTGAAATCTTCATATACTGCTTTTAGTGGTGCCATTTCTAACTCCGTCTACAAACTTAAAGGGTAACTGACTAAATAAAATCCAGTTTAAAATTTGTGGCATTTCACTCTTTATCATTTTATATGCAGTACATTCAATGCTAAAACACTTCATTACTATAACTTTAGATATAAATTTTCTGCTCTGGCAGTACGCCTTGGCAAGCTATAGTGCACACTCTGTACCGATTTTTTTTTTCACTTAGTAAACAATGCTTTGCCATATATGATAGCACTAATCCTATTAAAAAACTGAGGTTATTGTCAATTTAACCGACAGCGTTATTTAGTTTTTATTGCGATATTTTTGACAATTCGTTTATTTTAATAAATATCAAACACTTAGAAAACATAAAAAGTGAAAGAAATTCCGTCATTTTTTCACCATCAGACCAAAACAAAAAATTATTCATTTATTTTTCAATCACTTACCACTTAACTCAAGTGCCAGCTTATACACCGTATTTTTTTTAACACCGGCTATTTTTGCTGCAATTTTGCTGGCCTGTTTCACTGGCAATTCATCAAGCAGTATTTTGAGCAGTGACTCTAATTCTGCGGCTTGAGGACTCAATTGAACAGACGACCCCTGTAATATTAGAACAAATTCACCCTTCTGCTGATTTGAATCCGCCTCTAACCAGTGCGCAAACTCTCCCAAAGTGGTGCTATGAATCGTCTCAAACAGCTTACTGATTTCCCTCGCCATCACAACTGGACGCCCTGCTTCGAACACCTCTAGCATATCTCTAACTGAAGCTACAATTCTGTGGCTTGATTCATAAAACACCAATGTTGCTGTCTGGTGCTCAAATTCCCGGTAAAAATTTTGTCGGGCACCCTGCTTATGTGGAGGGAACCCAGCAAACATAAATCGATCTGTCGCCAGCCCCGATACAGACAGCGCTGCAATAGCTGCACAGGCTCCCGGAATCGGGCTCACTTTCACGGCGGACTCATGCGCCGCCTTTACCAGCCGATAGCCTGGATCACTGAGTAACGGGGTACCCGCATCAGAAATAAGCGCTATGTTATCCCCCACCAGCAAGCGTTGTATCAGCTTGGGTGTGGCCTGCTCTTCATTGTGCTCGTGATAGGCCTGCATTGGCGTGCCTATATTATAGTGCTGTAATAAAATTTTACTATGCCGTGTGTCCTCCGCGGCAATTAAATCCACCTGCTTTAATATAGAAAGCGCACGCTCCCCAATATCCCCTCTGTTACCAATTGGGGTAGCAATTATATAAAGTGTGCCTTGATTCATTGACAGTTGCGACTCCAAAACAGATACTCTCACTCCTATAATAACACCCCATAACAACAGCAGTTGACATACATTAGATAATGACATTATTTTTACGCAGCAGCGCACTCTTACTTATCGGCCTCAGCTTTTACGGATGTACGCCAAAAGACCGTATCATCGGCGATGAACAGTCGGTTGGTTTTGAAACCAGTTTATCTGAGGACACTGAAACTCTCACACCGACCGAATCAGCAGGTCAGTATATTGAACTGGCGGCAGCATCACAGGGCGCAGATCGTAATGGCTACCTGATTAAAGCGGCGCAGATTCTCATTCAACAAAATCAGTTTGAGCTGTCCCAGCAACAAATGGACAATATAAACCCGGAACTTGTTGATGCGGATGCCTCCGTCGAAATACAACTACTGCGTGCAGAAATAGAACTGAGCCACGGTGAAGCACGTCAGGCATTAAAGCGATTAAACATTGCTCGCATTCTGCCCACGCAACAACAGATTCGTCTCATGCGATTACGCGCACGTGCTTTTCTCGATGCCAGTTACCCACTGGAATCTGCCAAAACCCGGGTTCAGATGGATAAGCTGTTAACCGATTCTTTTGATCTGGAAATAAACCATCAGGCCATCTGGGAAGCACTTTCATTATTACCCGCCACCAGTTTGCAGCAAATTAGCAATGCACCGCTCAACGACGATTTTCTGGGCTGGGTCGAGCTTGCTAAAATCGCCAAGCGCGGTCAGGTCGACTGGCAGTTTTTACAGGATGGTATTACCCTGTGGCGCGAACAGTACCCAAAGCATCCGGCGGTTGATACCTTCATTAGAGAGCTTGGTCGCAAACAGATTGAATTAATTGAGCAGCCTCAGCACATTGCCATATTACTGCCCTTAAGTGGCAAATATGCACAGGTCGCCGCAGCCATTCGCGATGGCATTATGTCGTCCTACTACCAGCATCCAGATAAAACTTTTCAACCAAAAATCAGCTTTATTGATACCGGCGAAAACCAGGCCGCAATCTGGAACTACTATAAAAAAGCCTCTGACGAAGGAGCCGACTTTATTATCGGTCCCTTCCTGAAATCAGCTGTCGACATACTCACCCAGGCCTCAATATTAGAAGTACCCACCCTGACTCTGAACTATGCCAGTTCGCAAACCGAACTCAGCCCGAATTTATTCCAGTTTGGTTTACTCCCTGAAGACGAAGCACGCCAGTCTGCCGAAATGGCATTTCGTCAGGGCCGCACCCATGCGGCTGTACTCGTTCCCGAGGGAGCCTGGGGTGAGCGTCTGGGCAATGCATTTCAATTGCGCTTTGAAGAACTGGGGGGTGCGGTTGTCAGCGCGCAAACTTACACGCCTAACAAAAATGACTTTAAGCGCCCCATTCAGAGCATGTTGAATATCAATCAAAGCTACAATCGGTATCGTGCCATTCAAAATGTGATGCGCACAAAAATGCAATTCACCCCTTACCGACGACAGGATGTGGACATGATTTTTATGGCCGCCACACCCAAAGATGCGCGTCAGTTAAAACCCCAGTTTAAATTTCATTATGCCGGTGAAATCCCCGTGTACGCCACATCCCATTCATTTACCGGTCAACTAAACAAACAGGCTGATCGGGACATAGATGACCTGAATTTTCTAGACATGCCGTGGATACTTAACCCACCGAATAAATCCAAGCGCTCCCTCATCAAATATTGGCCGGAACAACAGCGCTACACACGCTTCTTTGCACTGGGAGTGGACGCCTATAATTTAATTCCGTTTCTTGGTCGGCTACAGGGTAAAACCTATGAACGTTTTTCCGGACAAACTGGCAACCTTTTTCTCGACCCATTTAATCGACTTCACCGGGAATTATTATCCGCTCAGTTTAAACGAGGCATACCCACCTTAATTGATATTAATACCCAACCCATAAATTTAAGCATCGATGAAACTCAGCCCGTTCAGCAGCCGCTCAACTAAAGGCAAAGTTTCTGAACAACTTGCCTGCGACTATCTGGAAAAAAATGGTCTAAGATTAATTGAAAAAAATTTTCATAGCCGCTTTGGTGAAATAGACCTGATTATGCAACATGATAATTCGTTGGTATTTGTAGAAGTTCGATATCGAAAGAACCAGAACTTCGGTGGTGCAAAAGAAAGTGTAACCCCAACAAAACAGAGAAAAATCCAGAAAACCGCGCTCTTTTATATGCAACAGAAAGGTCGCGAGTATAATGCCCGTTTTGATGTGGTAGCCATGACCGGTGAAAACAAAAACCTGACGATTGAATGGATAAAAAACGCCTTTTGAATGCATTAAAAACGAACACATAAACATGAATCTAATTGAAATAATAGAAAAAAATTTTGCAGAAAATATTGCAACCAAACAACGCACACTGGAAATATCAAAAAACGATATCGCCCTTGCTGCACAACTCATGACTCACAGTTTATTATCTGGCGGTAAAATCCTATCCTGCGGTAATGGTGGCTCAGCGGGTGAAGCCCAGTTATTTTCATCCAAAATGTTAAACCGTTTTCAGATGGAGCGCCCCGGCCTGCCGGCAATTGCGCTCTCTACCGACACGTCCGTACTCACCTCTATTGCCAATGACTACAGCTACGACCAGATTTTTTCAAGACAGGTAGCAGCACTGGGACAGGATACGGATCTATTGTTAATTATTACCACTAGCGGTAACTCAGGTAATATTGTTAGCGCCATTGATACCGCCCATGAACGTAACATGAAAGTCATCGCCCTCACCGGTCACAATGGAGGAGAAGTAAGCGCGCGCCTGCAACAGGATGATGTTCAAATTCGAGTCGACTCGGATTCTCCGATTCGCATACAGGAAACACATTTACTGATTATTCATTGCCTGGGTGACCTGGTTGACTCGCAACTAATGGGCGCATAATTTCACTAACATTATGAACAAAAAATATAAATATGTCTTATCTAAAAAGATGGAGAACCAACGTCTTTTTAATTCAAACTTAAACGTTTTCAGGTTTCGCTGAAACAACCACTTTCTAAAGCCCACACAATGAGCAATAAGCTTCTTAAACTGTTAACAAACATCGTTAATCCAGAAAACATTTTAACCGACGTTAGCGAATGCCTGACTTATGGTTACGATAACAGTCGTCGCCACGCTCAGCCCATGGCAGTTGTTTTTCCCGTGGACGAACAGCAGGTACAGAAAATTGTTAATGCCTGTAATCAATTTACCACCGCATTAATTGCCCGCGGACGTGGAACAGGTACCACTGGTGCTACAGTACCTGTTAACAACGCTATTATTATTTCATTTGAAAAAATGAATAAAATTATTTCTATGGATGCGCAAAATCGCAGCATAGATGTTCAGCCCGGTGTAACCAATTTAGAAGTACAACAATGCGCTGCGGCTCATAATTTATTCTGGGCACCGGATCCAACCAGTGCCGCTTTCTGTTCTGTCGGAGGAAACCTGGCGTATAATTCAGCCGGTCCACGGGCGGTAAAATATGGTACCTGCAGAGAAAACACGTTAGGTTTACGTGCCATCACTGGAAATGGGGAGGTGATTCAGTGTGGCACCCACACCACTAAAGGTGTTGTGGGCTATGATTTAACTCGGTTGATTATTGGCTCTGAAGGCAACCTCGCACTCATCACTCAAGCTACCTTAAAACTTTTACCCTTAGCCTCAGCAAAACACACTTTAAAAGTTAGCTACAACAGTGTTGATGCCGCAGCACGCGCTGTATCAAAAATAATGGCTCAACCGGTTACTCCCTGTGCACTGGAATTTATGGATAAAAATGCACTGGATATGGTACGTGATTACTCGAGCGCCCCATTACCTACCAATGCTGGCGCCATACTCATGATAGAAGTTGACGGGCACTCGCAAACGATTCAACAGGACTCTGAAATTATCATTGAAGCCTGTAAAGTAGATGGGCACATTGAAACCGAACTGGCACAGACCAAAGCACAAGCCGATGCACTCTGGCAAACTCGCAAAGCCCTGTCTCCATCATTGCGTAAAATTGCACCTAAAAAAATAAATGAAGATGTTGTGGTACCAGTATCCAATATTCCGGATTTAATTAACGGCCTGAACAATTTAAGTAAAAAGCATAAAATAAAAATAGTAAATTTCGGTCACGCGGGCAACGGCAATATTCATGTCAATCTATTAGTTAACCCGAGCGATAAAATAGAAATGAAAACTGCCGAAAAATGCCTTAATGATGTCTTTGATCTGGTTTTAAATTTAAATGGCAGTTTGTCAGGCGAGCATGGTGTCGGACTTGAAAAACGTGACTTTATTTCCAGAGAACTAGGGGAAACCGAAATCCATTTAATGCATCAGATAAAGCGTGTCTTTGATAAAAATAATATTTTAAATCCGGGCAAGACAATACCTGAAAACAAAAAATCATAGAGGTGATCTTTCACTCATGATTCTCACAAACACATATCGCATGCTACAACTGACTCCAACCATTATTTGATTATATTCCCAATAAGCCCTTCATTTCATTAATTTCGTCCTGTGCTTCATCTAAAATTTGCATAGCAAATACTGGGTCATGTTTATTGGGAAATAAATTTTTAAAGGCAGGTACCTTTTTAATATCAGGTAAACTGGATAACTGTTTACGTTTTAATTTATCGTAAACCTGCGCAATAATTATTACATCTTCAAGTGCTACACCTTTTCCACTATCGTGATGCCAGTGCTCAGCATGACTAACAACGTTAAGCATTTCATTGGGCAGATCCCAGGATTTTACTACCAGCACACCCACGACGACTCGCAGTGAGCTTATCAGATGGACGATTTCTTTTTCCGTTGTCACTTCCAGACCGGTTTTTTCTATATAGGTAATAACAGGTATCATACCAATATCATGAATTAAACCGGCCAGTAACAACTCATCTGCATCGAGCGTTTTAATGTGTTTCCCAAGCGCATAACAAATTGAAGCTATTTCAATGCTATGTGCATAAAACGCCTTCATCTGCTTCTTCAGAAATGGGTGGCGCGTTTTAAATAACTGAGCAACACTAAAGCTCAGCACCAGATTACGTGTCATCTTTAAGCCCAGGCGTACAATTACATCACACATACTGTGAATAGGGTTTACACCACGGGTTAAAGGACTATTTGCTACTTTAATCAGGCGAGTTGAAATAGCTGGGTCTAATTCAACAATTTTTCCGATTTTATCAATATCAGCCTCTGATGCTTCCATGGCTTTTTTTATGCGTAATGCAATTTCCGGCAGGCTGGGTAGCTTTAACTGGCCAGACTCAACGGCGCGTAAAATTTCATGATAAATAGTGCTTTCGACATGCCCCATCTGTTGACTTAATGCACGTTCATCAACTAGTACTTCTTTTTCAATTAACCGATTAAACAGTTGTCGATCAAACTTCCAGATCTCACAACTGGAATGTATAACAATATGTGCCTCAATTTCTTCATTTTCTGCAAAAATAGGCTTCAGCGCCTGCGCATCACCACTCTTTAATAGATGCGGTTGTAAATACTGTTTACACACATCCAACTTGCCACTTAATAAATAAAGTATCGAGTCTTTACATTCATTTGCATATATTTTTTCTCCGATAGTTTTCTCGACTACTTTACCGGTTTTAGCCAGTTTAATTCGATCACCTGAATCCAGGTCATTAAATGGGATGAGATTATGCGTAATTTCTTCAATGTTTTTATTTAAATTCGACATAGGTTTCACATTTTCAACAACTGCATAATAGCTGTAATTTCTTCATGTGCCTGCAGCAAAACATTTTGTGCAAAATCAGCCTGCTGACTTTGCGGATATAGTTTTTTGAAAGCCGGTACTTCATTAAATTTAGGTAACCCATTTAGCTGGTGATGCTCCAAACGATAATAAATCTGCGCAATGGTAATCAAATCACAGGTATCAATTTCATCCGTTTCATTGCGCTGCCAGTTTTCAAACTCTTCAACCACAACGAACAGGTCACTCGACAGTTCCCAATGACGAACAACCATACTACCTACCGCCCCACGCAGGCGTTCAATAATATTATCCAGCTCGGCTTCATCCGTAATCTCCAGGCCTGTCTCTTCGATATAACTAAGGATTGGAATAACGCCAATCTGGTGCAATAATCCCGCTAGCAGCATATGGTCCGGAGATAACATGCCGCTTTGTTTTGATAACGCAAAACTAATCGCTGCGATTTCAACACTCGTCTCATACAAATTATGCATGCGTTTATTTAGTATCTTTGAACGGGTAGTAAACAACTGCTTAATAGCAAAACTGGTGACTAAATCCTTACTGGTGTGCATACCTAAACGAACAATGGCTGCCTGAATACTTTGAATAGGATCAACTGCCCGGTTTAATGGCCCGTTTGCCGCACTAATCAATCGCGCCGCCATGGCGGGATCGGCCGCAACAATTCGCGCGATATCTTCGGCACTGGCAGTTGGATTGAGTAAGGCTTTTTTTACTTTTACAGCAATGTCCGGCAAGCTGGGTAATTTTAAATTCCCCATATTAAACGCGTGCATGATTTCATTAAACAGGTTACCTTCAACCTCATTCATTTCAACGGTTTCAAGCTCTTCGCCAGTAATTAACTCATGATCCATAAAGGTATTAAAAAGCTGTTTATCAAAACGGGCAATCACACAACCTGACTGGGCAATAAGTCTGGTTTTATGCTCACCTTCGTTAAATAGCGGGTGATGTGCGCGCCTATCTTCCGCGTTGAGCAATACCGGCAGAGCATCGACTTCTAATAAATTCAGCCGACCCTGTATCAGATAGATAAACCATCGATGCTCTTCATTTGCTGATAACTCGTCACCAATACCTAGCTCGATGAGATGTGACTGACTAGCAATTTGTAAACGATGCTCATTTTGCAGTTGCTTGATCGGAACCAGGTATTTCAGGAGTGTGTTGTCAAATTGCACAATATTTTTCATTATTAATTTATTTAATATAAAAGTAGCACATATCAACAGTATCTTTATGATTTACCTAAAAATAATCATCTGTCTGCGAAACAGGGCAATTCATCTTTGTTTAGGCTATAGTATGGTTACATAAATCCTATATCCCCAGTAAGAGAGAGAATAGAAATATGACAAAATTCACAACCAGCCTGTTCAGCATAAGTATGCTTTTTTTCACCCTGTTTTCAGGGGTTGTTAATGCTGAAAATTCTAAACAATTCGGTAATTATATTATTCATTATAATTCGTTTCGCAGTGACACTCTCACTCCGGAAATTGCCAAGGCCTATTCACTGACACGGCGTAATAATCGCATGGTTGTTAATATAACGGTGCTGAAAAAAAAGGGGGACGCAACTCGCCCGGTCAAGGCAAAGGTCAGTGGGTTTGCCAGCAATTTAACCGGTCAGGTGAAAGATTTGCAATTTAAGGAAGTTCATGACGGTGAGGCGATTTATTATCTGGCCCAGTCACAGGTCGCTAATCATGAAACCCTGAAGTTTGACATTAAAGCTACCCCTGAGGGTGAAACGCTGGTTGCCAATATCAAATTCCAGCAAAAGTTTTATACGGATTAGCTCAGCAGCACCTGGCTCATCTATATCCTCCAAAGTGCTTCAGGCCCTGTTTTAGACAGGGCCTGATTTTTAACCCCCCAACAACTGCATTAAATATTCAGCTAATTACGACACTTTCAGCCATACCATCATTGGCCTATTTCCGTTACAATTCCCTCCCGATACATGATCCTGAAAATATTGCCGTAAAAATGTGTTACAGCCGTGATTTCAGGGTATACAAAGCAGCTGAAGGCAAATTAAACTAATGACGAAACAAAGTTCATATACCAAGGAAGAACTTCTTAAATGCGGACATGGAGAATTATTTGGTCCAGGTAACGCACAATTGCCTGTCGATAATATGCTGATGATGGATCGCATCACCCTCATATCTGAAGAAGGTGGTGAATTTGACAAGGGCCAGATTCAGGCTGAACTGGATATCAGTCCGGATCTATGGTTTTTTGAATGCCACTTTCCTGGTGACCCGGTCATGCCGGGCTGCCTGGGGCTGGATGCCATGTGGCAGCTGGTGGGATTTTACCTCGGCTGGAAAGGTCACCCAGGTAAAGGACGTGCACTGGGCGTCGGTGAAGTTAAATTTTCTGGACAGGTTCTGGACACGGCTAAAAAAGTCAGCTACCAGATCAATATTAAACGAGTTATTGCCCGGGGTTTAATTCTGGGTATTGCAGATGGCGTAGTCATGGTAGATGGGCGCGAAATTTACTCCGCTAAAGGGCTCAGGGTTGGCCTGTTTAGCTCAATAGAAGAATTTTAGGTACGTAATAAATGAAACGAGTTGTAATAACTGGATTTGGTATTGTTTCCTGTCTGGGGAATGACAAACAATCCGTAACCGAATCGCTACGCGAAGGCCGCTCTGGCATTAAGTTTCAGGAAAAATACAAAGAAATGGGCATGCGCAGTCAGGTTGCGGGCTCTATTGACATTGATTTAGACGAACATATCGATCGCAAGATAAAACGCTTTATGGGTGATGCGGCAGCCTATACCTATATCGCCATGCATCAGGCCATTGAAGACTCCGGCCTCAGCGAAGCGCAGGTATCCAATCCCAGAGCGGGGCTGATTATGGGCTCCGGCGGTGGCTCTCCAGAAAACCAGGTACTGGCCGCCGACATTCTGCGTGAGAAAGGCATACGCCGGGTTGGCCCCTATATGGTGACCCGCACCATGTCGAGTACCATTTCTGCCTGCCTGGCTACGCCCTTTAAAATTAAAGGCATTAACTATTCTATCAGCTCAGCCTGTGCCACTAGCACCCATTGCATCGGCAATGGTGTGGAACAGATTCAACTGGGCAAACAGGATATTGTATTTGCCGGCGGTGGTGAAGAAGAGCACTGGGCAATGAGTATGCTATTTGATGGCATGGGTGCACTTTCCTCCAAATATAACGAAACCCCGGACAAGGCCTCACGCACCTACGATGCAAACCGGGATGGCTTCGTAATTGCCGGTGGCGGTGGCGTGGTTGTACTCGAAGAGCTCGAACACGCCAAGGCCCGTGGTGCAAAAATTTACGCCGAGATTATTGGTTATGGTGCAACCTCTGATGGTCAGGATATGGTTGCCCCATCCGGAGAAGGCGCGGTGCGCTGTATGCAGCAGGCACTGGCAACGGTTGATGCACCCATTGATTACATTAACACCCACGGCACCAGCACTCCGGTGGGAGATGTTGCGGAAACCGGCGCCATCAAGGAAGTCTTCGGTGATAATATCCCACCCTTTAGCTCAAGCAAATCACTGTGCGGTCACTCACTGGGAGCATCCGGTGTGCAGGAAAGCATTTACTGCCTGCTGATGATGCAAAACAATTTCATTCAGGCCTCCGCCAACGTGGAAACCCTGGATGAAAAAGTTGCTGATATGCCAGTGGTAACCACCCGTGTTGATAATGCCGAGCTGAACACGGTAATGACCAACAACTTCGGCTTTGGTGGCACCAATGCCACGCTGGTACTGAGTAAGTTTAAAGACTGATTCATCGCGAGCTGAAGCCTGCTTCTACAGTGAGTTTATCTTTGTAGAAGTAGTTTCAGCTCGCGATGACTCGTCACACTCAACTCATGGAATCCACAATCCCAAATCACGATTTCGCTACCCTCAATCCCGACCTGATAATCGACTCAGTAGAATCCCTGGGCTTACAGAGCGATGCCCGTATCTTTGCACTCAACTCCTACGAGAACCGGGTTTACCAGATAGGCCTTGAAGACAGCACCCGCTACGGCCCGAAAATTATCGGTAAATATTACCGCCCAAATCGCTGGAGCAATCAACAGATTCAGGAAGAGCACGACTTTACCCGCGAACTGGCTGAGCTGGAAATTCCCGTGGTCGCTCCCCTGCAGTTTGAGCAACAGAGCCTGCATCAGTATAAAGACTTTAGATTTTCCCTCTATCCCCAAAAAGGCGGACGCACCGCGGAACTGGATAATTCAGAGCATCTAGAATGGATCGGCCGATTTTTAGGACGCATCCATCTGGCCGGTGCCAGTCAATCATTTAGCACCCGCCCGGCAATATCTGTGCAGGACTTTGCAATTGATAGCGCAGGTTTTTTACTCGACAATCATTTCATCCCCGATTATTTACTCGAAGCCTACCAGACCCTCAGCGAGGATTTAATCACCCTGCTCAAACAACGTTTCGATGCAGTTACTACCCAGTCTATACGCCTGCACGGCGATTGCCACAGCGGTAATATTCTGTGGACAGACAATGGCCCGCATTTTGTCGATTTCGATGACTGTCGAAGTGGTCCAGCCATACAGGATATCTGGATGCTGCTCAGCGGCGATAGACTTGAGCAGCAACAGCAACTCAATCACGTACTCGATGGCTACTTTGAATTCGCCGAACTCAATCCCATTGAATTACAGTTGGTGGAACCCCTGCGTAGCCTACGCCTGATGCACTACGCCAGCTGGCTGGCAAAGCGCTGGTCAGATCCGAGCTTTCCACTGAACTTCCCCTGGTTTAATACCTCGAATTACTGGGAGCAACACATACTTGAGTTACGGGAGCAGTTTTCACTGCTGCAGGAAAGTGAAAACCTGCACCTGTAAATAGTCAGCCCGAACCCTGTCTTGTCCTGAAATCTGCTCAATAAATCCCATAATTCTCGAAAACCCATGAATTAATCATGCTAAGCACCTGTATTTTTTATAAAAAAAGGCTAGAATAAAAAATGAAGAGCATCCATGAAAATAGTAAATGGCAGACACAATGAAAAATTTAACATTGAATATAACAACTTTACTCATTCTGGCTTTATCCAGCTCACTGGTAATGGCAAAGAGCCCCTGGGCAGATGAGGAACCGGTTGCCGCTGAACCGGTTTCTGTAGATCCCTTTGCAGACAGTGCGCCGGCAGAACCTGAACCCATTCAAAATGAACCGGCTCCGGCACCAGTTGCCGTTCAAGAGGAAACCATTGCCCCGGTTGCTGCACCCACTGAATCAGTGGAAAATTTTGATAGCCAGCCCCAACCTGAGACACAGGAAACTTACAGCCAGGAAAGCAGACAGGGTGATGTGCTCATTGTAAACGACTCAACCGAAATGGTAGCGGTAAGAATACTGGATTTCCCACGCCGTGGCATGTCTACTGATAAAGTTAAAAACGAGCTGGGTCAGCCAGGTGAAATTATTTCTGGCATCGGCCAGCCACCGATTAGTCGCTGGATTTATGATGACCGTACCGTGTACTTTGAGTACTCAACCGTATTGCACGTAGTGGCAAAATAACCCAAACATTTATTGAGTTTTATAGTGTCTATTTTTTTAAAAGTAGACACTATAAATTAATCTGTCTTCAGTGAACACTCTCCCTGATCTTAATCTCCCCTCCCCCGTTACGCAAATCAAAACCCCGCTATTAATCGAAAAAAAAATTAAACTGTTTATTAAACGCGATGAATTAATTCACCCAATAATTCAGGGCAACAAGTGGCGCAAACTAAAATATAATTTAATCGAAGCACATAAAATAAACGCTAACACCCTGCTGAGTTTTGGTGGTGCCTACTCTAATCATTTGCACGCATTAGCTTACGCGGGCAAACAACTCGGCATTAAAACCATTGGTATCATTCGTGGCGAAGCACCTCAGGTACTCAACCCCTGTTTACAGGATATGAAAAATTGGGGCATGCAACTTAAGTTTGTAAAACGCATAGATTTTAAAAGAAAAAACAGTGCTGAATATATAAACAATTTAAAACAACAACTAGGAGATTTTTATTCAATTCCTGAAGGTGCAAATAATGCCCTGGGAAAAAAAGGCTGTGCAGAACTTCTAGAAGAATTACACGAACCCTATGACATTATCTGTTGTGAAGTAGGAAGTGGCACCATGCTAAGTTCACTGATACAAAACGACAATACCCCACACACTCAATATCTGGGGTTTGCCGTCATGAAAAACCCGCAACTCGATGATGATATAAGTAATAGTTTAAAAATTTTAGACGACTCAACAAGACAACAACCCGCCTGGAAAATAAATCACGCCTATCACTTTGGTGGCTTTGCAAAAACTACTGATGAGTTAAACCACTTTATCAAAACCTTTAAACAACAACACAACATACAACTCGAACCGGTTTACAGTGGAAAAATGTTATGGGGGATTTTTGATTTAATTTCAAAAGACCACTTCAAACCTGACACTAAAATACTCGCCATTCATGGGGGAGGACTTCAGGGATTGCGAGGCTATGAATATTTTTCCTGATAAAACATGATGAGTATTGCGTAAGCGAAATTTAGTTCACAATATAAGCGAATGACACGCTAATCAAGTCAGGATATTTAGACCCACAATAGTGACTTTTATCACCACACTTAAACAGCGCCCATCCCTAACTAAATTTTGCGGGCTAAAGCTCACTCCTAAAAATATAAAAGTAGTATTTTTCGTTAAACAGGCAATATTAAAATTCGTACTGCATACCCAACTGTAATGTTAAATCAGTTTCTAACTGTGGCCCGTCTAAATCCTGATAAACTGGCACACCCGCTTCCAGCCCAATTAATGCCGCCTCTGTCAGCTGATAGTTGTAACCCAGCAATACATCTGCCCGGGTACCGGCACGTAAATTAGCATCCGCCGTCGGTACAACCATAGGATTTAAATCAGCATCGGCGCCGCTGATATTATCCCAGTCGAGTAATTTCAACCGCACTGAAAAAGTATTTTTATCATTCACCGCAAAGCTATACCAGCTACTCAATTCAAAACTGTTACCCAACTTATAATCGCGATCATTATCATTTAATCTTATGATGACATCCGCCTTATTTCCCCAGCTGTTTTTGCCGAGCATTTTTATGTAAGTTGTCCCCGCAGTTAGCTCATAACTCCCGGAACCCAGTTGCATGGGATAAGGTAATTGTACTGCATTACCACCACTCATTGGGTTCACATCTTTTTCATCAATAGAACCTGTCGGAATATTTAAACCTACACTGCTTACCCAATGCTCACCGGTTTTAAACAATGTCGATAATTTTAAATCACCGATACCGGATGCCTCAGTCGTAAACAAATTTGCGTTCATATTAACCATGTGATCCATAGAAATACTAGTTAATGGCAGCATCGCCATCAATGTTACATTATCAGAGAAACCATACATCACACCCAGCATGTGCATACTCATATCCATACTCAATGGGCTTACCATATACCCAGGCAAAGGCACCGCTACACTATCAGTCCCATCTCGGTTACCTTCCATATCCATCTGCATATACGAATAGCTGATCATCCACTCTCCCTGCGGATGTAGATGGTGCCCCATAATACCTATGGGTGCATCCGGTGTAGCATGGTGTTCATGACCTGCCAGCAGCGTTGCAGGGATACTTGCAACACTTAATATTAAAGTAATTAATATTGGTTTAACTTTATTTTTAGTCCCGTTCAGCATTTACCGCTCCAGCAATTATTTGTTGAATGCAGTGTAATACGCGTAACTTTAAATAATAATGCGACATAATGTCGCAGCCACTGGCCAGTCTCCTGCCAATGCCATCTTTAATAATTTAAAAATTAACATAATCACTATTAGTTGAGTGTATAAGACTATAATATGAATGCTATTCTGGACAACACCTGATTATATACATGTTTAAATTCCCAAAGTTATTTGAGCAACAAGACACTTCTGCGCACAACTTATATCGGCTCTTTATGCTGCGCAATTTATTAATTACGGTGGCTTTTTTGATTGTTATTTATCTTTCATTAACAAACAGTCCTTTTCCACTACTTTATATTGGCATTATTCTAGGCGCCCTTCTCGCATTCAATGCATTAACCGGCTGGTGGTTAATGCAAAAAAAAGATGTCAACGATAACACCCTGATTTTGCAACTCATTGTGGACATTGCCGCTTTTACCGGAGTACTTTATTTTACTGGTGGTGCCAGCAACCCCTTTGGCTGGTTTTATCTCGTTCCCATTTTTATCGCTGCCACATTGTTACCTGGTCGGATCATCTGGTTGATTACGACACTCAGCATATTCGGCTACACAGGACTGATGTTTTTTTATCAAACGGTTTCAGGTGTTGCCGATCATAGCCAGCACATGCAACACAATTCAGGTTTTGCTCAGCACATTTTAGGGATGTGGCTGGGTTATGTGGTCACCGCAATACTGGTCGCATTTGTAATTGCACGCATGGCAAACAGTTTACGCGAAAGGGATAATCACCTGGCACTGGCGCGGGAAAATTCATTACGCGATGAGCGACTGGTTGCCCTGGGCACACTCGCCGCAGGTACCGCACATGAATTGGGAACGCCCCTGTCAACTATTGCCATTGTGGTTAAAGAAATGCAGGAAATTTGTAATACAAATGAATCCGAAGAATATCTGAGCATTATTCGCCAACAGGTTGATCGCTGCAAGGACGCTTTAGCGACGCTCTCCCATTCCGCGGGTGAAGAGTTAATGGGTGGTGGGCAAATGCTGCCTGTAAAAACCTATATTTCTAGTATAATTAATCAGTGGCAACAACAAAGACCAGCAACTGAACTGAAGTTACTGAATAATTTAAATAATATTAATGCACAAATTTTAGCTGAACAGACTTTAACACAGGCCCTTATTAATATTTTAAATAATGCCGCCGATGCATCACCGAAAAAAATAAGCCTTGAAGTTGAACAGGTAGATGATCAAATCACGCTTAATATAATTGACAATGGCTCAGGACTCGACTCTATGATACAAAGTCATGCAGGAAAGAAAACCTATTCCAGCAAAGACCAGGGGCTTGGTCTGGGCCTGTTTCTGGCACATGCTTCTATCGAACGCCTCGGTGGAAAAATTTTTCTAGCCAATCAGCAACAGGGTGGTGCCATTGTAAAAATAATACTGCCCTTAACATCAGCCGGCGAAGAAATAACTCATGATTAAATCTCACACTGAATCGTCTCTGGATGAGTCTTTTCTTGATGAATCGTCTCTGGACATACTTCTCGTTGATGATGATGAAACCTTCTGTAGAGTTTTAAATAACGCGATTGAACGTCGAGGCTATCGCGTAACCACCGCAACAAATATTGCGGATGCCACGACAATCGCAAAAAATCAGCAGCCCGTTTATGCCATCGTTGATTTACGTATTGGTGATGAATCAGGCTTAAATCTGGTTGAAAATTTAATAACGATAAACCCACGTATACACATTGTTATGCTCACTGGCTATGCCAGCATTGCAACTGCAGTACAGGCAATTAAACTCGGTGCAAAACAATATTTAACTAAACCCGCAGATGCAGATGAAATAATTGCCAGCTTTAATAACGAAGGTGGAGCACCCACCGTTGAAGCTGCAGAAAATCCTCTGTCCCCTAAGCGCTTAGAGTGGGAACACTTACAAAAAGTATTACTGGATAATGATGGAAATATTTCGGCCACTGCACGGGCACTGGGAATGCACCGCAGAACATTACAGCGTAAGCTACAGAAACGTCCGGTTAAAAAATGATTTTTAGATTGCTTAAGGCAACTTAATATCAAAAGTTAACTCATGTACTTATCGTAATCGAATAGCCCTTTGCCTGCCCCCAGAGTGACAGTTCGAACTTAGACGGCAATTAACAAGTCGGTATTTTATACGTGTCAATTTTACTTAACTACGCGCAATGCGGGCTTGTGTTTATCATCTTTTGGCGCTGGGCCATCGGGGGGATTACCTGAACCAGGCTCTTCATTAAACATCATACCCTGGCCATTTTCTCTGGCGTATATGGCCAGTACAGCTTCAGTTGGAACTAACAGATCCATTGACTTGCCACTGAAACGCGCACTAAAACTGATAGCATCATCATCAAGCAGTAAACCTTCAACAGCCATCGGTGCGATATTCAGGACAATTTTATTGTCCTGAATATGCTGCTCAGGAACATTGACACCGTCAACCAGCGCATCCACCAAAATATAAGGTGTAACGCCATTGTTCACAATCCATTTGTATAATGCTCTTATCAGATAAGGGCGACTGGATGTCATCTTTTCCATCATTTGTACTCGATACACACTGAAAATTACAGGTGCATTTCTCTTTCGGCTTCAGTGAGACTTAACTGAAAAGCATCACGTTCAAATATGCGTTGCGCATAATCTGAAACCGCTTTTGCTTCCCCGGGCAACTCAATGCCTAGCACCGGCAAACGCCATAATAATGGGGCGATGGTTGCATCAACCAGGCTGTAGTCTTCACTCAGGAAAAAAGGTAACGCTTTAAATAATTCGTTTGACGAAATAATACTTTCACGCAACATTTTACGCGCTTTGGCCGCAGGCTTTTCACCTTTGGTTAAAATATCATGCATCAATGGAAACCAGTCTTTCTCTACACGGTGCAGTGCTAAACGGGTTTTTGCACGGGACACAGGGTCTACCGGCATTAATGGCGGATGCGGAAAACGTTCATCTAAATATTCTACTATAACCCGTGAATCATAAAGCACCAGATCACGATCTATTAATGTTGGTACAGTATTGTAAGGGTTAAGCTCAGATAGATCTTCCGGTGGATGTGTTACATCTACCTCTATCGTTTCAAAAGTAATATCTTTTTCAGCCAGTACGATACGTGCCAGATGACAGTAAGGACAGGTTGGCGATGTGAATAGATTCATTACTGATCTACGGTTGGCGAGAGTATTCGACGCCATAATTAAAACCTCAATAAAATTTCGGTAGTCATTCGTCTTTTAGCCTTTGGTTATAGAAAAAAACAAGGCAGCTATGCTGCCCTGCTTTAGACTAACAACCAATACTAAGGATCCATGACGTTTTTAGTGTACGTCTTTCCAGTACTCTTTCTTCAGCATATAAGCAACAATCGCGAAGATGAACAGGAAGATCAGTACTTTGATACCCAGACTTCTGCGTTCAAGCTGCATTGGCTCACCCATGTAAACCATGAAGTTAACCAGGTCACCGACATAGGCATCATATTCTTCTACAGACATTGTACCTGCCTGTACAATTTCCATTTTTTCAAATATGTGCTTCGGGTTACCATCAGTACCTTCTTCAGTTTTGAACACAGCCTTTTGCAGACCCTGCTTTTCCCAAAGTACATGTGGCATACCCACATCCGGGAACGCCAGATTATTCATGCCACTGGGACGTGAATCATCCAGGTAAAAAGTACGCAGATAGGTGTATAACCAGTCAGCACCTTTAGCACGGGCAATTACCGTTAAGCCGGGAACTTTCGTACCGAATGCAACGCTGGCATAGTCATTATCCATTGCAATTTTCATTAATTCACCCACTTTGGTTTTTTCGCCGTCGGCGCCACGTGTGTTAATTAACTTGTCAGAAACTTCAATGTCAGTCCAGCCCAGGTCACGACCAATGCGGTTATATCGCATGTAGTCAGCGGCATGACAGCTTAAGCAGTTATCTGCAAAAGCCTGTGCACCACGCTTTAATGACTCGGTGTCTTTTAAATCGCCAGGGGCTTGATCTAAATGCACACCGCCACCGCCGGCCATAACCAGACCTGAAAAACTCAACAGGATTACCGTTAATAAATTCTTCATTTCGTAATCCTCTCTGGTACAGGTTTGGTTTTCTCGTTCTTCGATGTGAAGTACAAAGCAATAAAGAAGCCGAAGTACATAACACTAAAGATTTGTGCAAGCATGGTTAGGAAAGGTGTTGCAGGCAACATGCCTAAACGACCTAAAGCAACAAAAGAAATTACAAATAAAACCAGTAATATTTTGAAACTTAAACCACGATAGCGAACCGATTTAACCTTACACTGATCAATCCACGGTAACAGGAATAACACAACAATAGACAGACCCATTGCAATAACGCCCATTAACTTATCAGGCACCGCACGTAAGATTGCGTAAAACGGTGTGAAGTACCAGACCGGTGCAATGTGCTCCGGTGTTTTCAATGGATCAGAAGGAATAAAGTTAGCGTGCTCTAATAAGTAGCCGCCACCTTCCGGCGCAAAGAACAGAACCAGGCTGAAGAACATTAAGAATACGATGACACCCACAATATCTTTAACAGAGTAGTAAGGGTGGAATGGGATGCCGTCTAATGGAATACCATTTTCATCTTTGTTTTTCTTAATTTCTATGCCTTCAGGATTATTAGAACCCACTTCATGCAATGCAATGATGTGTGCCACAACTAAACCTAACAGTACGATTGGCAGTGCAATAACGTGTAACGCGAAGAAACGATTTAACGTTGCATCGGAGATGACAAAATCACCACGAATCCACAGAGTTAATGGTTCACCAATAATTGGCAATGCACCAAACAGTGAAATAATTACCTGAGCACCCCAGAATGACATCTGACCCCATGGCAGCAAGTAGCCCATGAAAGCTTCAGCCATTAACGCAAGGTAGATAAACATACCGAACAGCCATACTAATTCGCGAGGCTTCTTGAATGAACCGTACATTAAGCCACGGAACATGTGCAGGTAAACCACCACGAAAAAGGCCGTTGCACCGGTAGAGTGGATGTAACGAATCAGCCAACCGTAGGGCACATCGCGCATGATGTATTCCACCGATGCGAATGCCATAGCGCCGTCAGGCTTGTAGTGCATTGTTAAGAAGATGCCGGATATGATCTGGATAACCAGAACCAGTAGCGCTAATGAACCAAAGAAGTACCAGAAGTTAAAGTTCTTCGGTGCATAATATTCAGCAAGATGCTCATTCCACATTTTTGTGGCCGGGAAGCGATCATCAACCCATGTCATTAAACTTTTAAACATTATGCCTGTCCTCCATCTTCACCGACCAGGATGGTACGGTCACTCTTATAGAAATGAGGAGGTATTTCCAGATTTAATGGTGCAGGAACGCCTGAGTATACACGACCCGCAAGGTCAAATTTAGAACCATGACATGGACAGAAGAAACCGCCTTTCCAGTCAGCGCCGCCTAAATCAGCCGCTCCCATATCAGGACGGAAAGATGGCGAACAACCTAAGTGAGTACAGATACCCACCATCACAATCAGGTTAGGCTTAATAGAACGGGTTGGGTTCTGAGCATAAGCGGGCTGCTGATCATTTTCAGATGCTGGGTCACGAAGACTGCCATCTAACGTTGGCAGATCTTTCAAGTTCTGCTCGGTACGCTTAATAAGCCATACCGGCTTACCACGCCACTCAACTGTTAACAATTGACCTTCAACTAACTTACTGATATCCACTTCTACAGGTGCACCTGCAGTTTTGGCACGCTCACTGGGAGCCCAGGAAGCCAGGAAGGGTACAGCGACAAAACCAGCTCCGACAGCACCAATTACAGCAGTGGTGTTTGTCAGAAAGCGGCGTTTGGCTAAATCTGCGCCGTCTGTAGTCATGAGTACCTCTCTTAGACTAATTAAATTGAAAATTCAGTTCCCCGACACATTCACCTGCAAGCATAAGTTGCTACAAGCTTCATTCGAAAAACAGGATTCTTATTACGCTCCCTTATAAAACCAAGGGAGCATGGAAAATTTGCCGCAGTATCATACTTCATTTAGGGTTTTTATCCAAGGACTAAATAATTATTTACTTATATATCAAGCATTTAACTTGCAAAATACAGTTTGCACTTATGAGAGCCAGCTTAATTATGACAACTGATAACCCGCTAACATTGGCACCGACATAAATCAGACCTGTAGTCACCAATTGAAACTGTCGAGAGACTTGAAATAATAGCCACAAATGCAAAAAAATCAGACCGGATTAACTATATCCACAAACTCAACATCCAGGGAAAACTTTTCAGAAAGATGCCCGCCCAGTGCCTGCACCCCGTAGGATTCTGTCGCGTGGTGCCCTGCTGCAAAGTAGTGAATATCCAGCTCCTTCGCCAGATGAAATGTCTGCTCGGATACCTCGCCGCTGATAAACCCATCCAGTCCCATTGCCGCCGCCTCTTCGATATAATGCTGCGCACCGCCAGTGCACCAGCCAATCGTTTTAATCGGTTTATCCGATGCTGCGGATAAGTGCTGTGGCCGGCGATTAAGTTGTTTTTCAATATGTGCGCAAACTTCATCCGCAGTTTGTGGCGCAGAAAATACGCCATTCCATAATAAACCTTTCGATGCACCCTGCTGTACACAAGCAGCGTCTGAAATACCAAGTTTTTCAGCGAGGGTAATGTTGTTACCCAGTTGAGGGTGCGCATCCAGCGGCAGGTGATAGGCCAGTAAACTAATGTCATGCTCGAGCAATCGTTGAATTCGATTGCGTTTAATGCCGGTAATCACCGGACTTTCATTTTTCCAGAAGTAACCATGATGCACTAAAATTACATTCGCCTGTTTTAAAATCGCCGTCTCAATTAAATCCTGACATGCTGTAACGCCACAAATAATCCGATTTACTTTATTATTTCCTTCAACCTGCAGGCCATTTGGGCAATAATCGTTGAACTCATTAATTCGCAACAGGTCATTACAATATTCTACAATTGAATTGAGTGGCGCCAAATTAAGTTTTGTCATGGGTGCTCCGTAAAACTGGAATTTTTAAAAATATGAATCAAACACATTCTACACGTTTTCTTTTTGGCTGGGCGCTCTTTGGCCTGCTCATCGCTACGGTTGTTATTGCCTACACAACAATAGATTTTAAGTCTCTAATAACCGTGCAGCCTCACTCAATCGTAAACCATGACAGTTATGCAAAAGCGGTTAATAAAGCCGCAGTTTCAGTCGTCAGTATCAATGCTTATCATCTGGTAAAAGAAAAGCCCACCTTATTTCCCGGAACAACAAAACCAGACAGCAGCGCCAAACCCACATTTAAAATTCGTCCCAATAAAGGCTCCGGGGTTATTATCAGATCCGATGGATATATTGTGACCAATAACCATGTAATTACCGGCGCACAAAGAATTGAAGTCATGTTACACGATGGGCGTAGACTCGATGCACAAATCATTGGCGTAGACCCTGACACCGATATCGCCGTCATCTCCATTGCGCTCAAACAATTACCCGCCATAAAAATTGCCGACAGCAACAACACCCGGGTTGGCGATATTGTGCTCGCCATTGGTAACCCCTTCGGCTTCGGACAAACTGTCACCCAGGGAATCATCAGCGCAACCGGTCGCGACCGGGTTGGCTTAAACACCTATGAAAATTTCATCCAGACCGATGCAGCAATTAATCGCGGCAATTCAGGCGGCGCATTAATCAATACGAAAGGTGAAATACTGGCAATTAACTCGGCTATTTATAGCCAAACCGGTAACTATTTAGGCATTAGTTTTGCTATCCCTATTAATTTTGTCACCGATGTAGTTAAGCAGATTATTGAAAATGGTGAAGTGGTTCGTGGTTGGCTAGGTGTCGAAGGTGTAGATTTAAATCCACAAATGTTACAACGCATTGGCCTGCCCAATATTCACGGCGTTTTAATTACTGATGTATTTGATCAGGGTCCAGCAGAAATAGCGGGGATTAGAATTGGAGATATTCTCACCCATATCAATAAAAAAGTAATTCGCGATACACGGGATGTCTTAAATGCCGTTGCCGATGGACGACCCGGCGATAAAATTCAGATTAATGGGATTCGCGAACGCCAGAGCTTTGTTACTGAAGCGATTTTAGAGCAAAGACCTAAAGAGTAAAAGCAGCCGCATGTTGTCCGCAAATAAAATAAAAGCATTGGCGGAGTAGTGTGCCGCAGGCACAAAAAAAATTGCGTTGTTTGCGTACATTTGTGGACAAGCTGCGTTTAATCTTTTACCCAACACACGCATTAAGCGCCGCAATCAACGCCTGATTTTCTTGCGGTTTACCCACCGTAACCCGCAAACACTGGGTTAACACGCCGCCCGCGGAATGGGAATTTTTAATCAGTACACCACGTTTTTTTAAACCTTCAAAAATTTTTGATGCATCGCCATCGACAACCCGCAATAAAATAAAATTTGCGCGGCTCGGAAAAACCTTAAACTGAGAAAACTCACATAATTTTTCGAACAACCACTCACGCTGCTCACGAATAATTGCCGCTTGCGCTTCAAATACATCCGCATGCTGTAATGCAAATTCAGCCGTCACCTGCGTTAAAATATTTATATTGTAGGGCAAACGAATTTTATCAAATTCAGAAATCCATTTTTCAGGCCCCACCAATAAACCCAGGCGCAAACCCGCCAGCCCCATTTTTGAAACTGTGCGCATTACCAGTAAGTTTTCAAATTCCCCCAGATGTGGCATAAAACTGCTGCAGGCAAAAGGGTGGTAAGCCTCATCAATAACAACCAGGCCTTGCGCCACATTTAATATTTCTACAATTTCATCATCCGCAAACAAATTACCCGTTGGATTATTCGGATAAGCCAGAAAAATTAATACGGGCTGGTGAATTTTAATAGCTTCTAACATCGCCGGCATATCTAATGAAAAATCATCTTTCAAGGCTACCCCGACATATTCCACTCCAACGAAGGTTGCAATCATGTTGTACATAACAAAACCCGGTTCCGGTGCCAGAATTTTTTTACCTGGCTGGGCCAACGCCATAGCCATAATTTGAATTAGCTCATCGGAACCATTACCTAACAGTATTGAATTAGGAAAAAAATTATTTTTTACATTGTCACTTGAAATATTTTGTGGCACCTCCATATAGGATTTAAGTGCACTGGAAAGTCTACTCGCTGCTGGATCCGGGTAGCGGTTAATTTCCGCTTGCTTTATTAACTCCAGCCATTCATCCATTAATGCATCTGGCATTACGTATGGATTTTCCATTGCATCAAGCTTAATCATATTCCCTGGATCAGGCACATGATATGCGTTTATCTCAAGAATTTCTTTGCGAATTAACTTTGTAACCTTATCTGACATTCTATCTGTTCTCGTAATTAGTATGCTAATAATAGCATAAAATATTTACCATAGAGAATTTAGTAAACAGTTATCACAAACCTAAAAAACTATGCTCTGCATACAATTATTTTTAACGATTACTTAAAATAATTACTTGAAAATATTTTTTCCAACTCCATCTATTATTCAAGCCGGTCAGTACGGCACATTATATTAAATTTTATTTTGGAGACAAACACATGAACATGACACACTACAACCCCTGGAGCATCTTTGATCAACTACAACATGAAATGAATCGTGCCCAGTCGCATCCTCAAAAAACTGAAGACAATGGTGATGTTGTCACCAGTGACTGGGCGCCTGCGGTTGATATCAAAGAAGAAGATGACAGATACACGCTCATTGCAGATATCCCTGGTGTTGCCCCTCAGGATATCGACATACATATGGAAAACGGCATTCTTTCTATTAAAGGCGAAAGAAATTCTGAATTAAAAACAGAGCATGATAGTTTTAAACGAATTGAAAGAAAACACGGTGTTTTTTATCGACGCTTTACAATGCCTGAAGGTGTTAATGCCGATAAAATTGAAGCCAAAAGCGACAAGGGTGTTTTAACAGTTAGCATTCCAAAACAGGAAGCAGTTAAGCCCAGAAAAATAGCCGTGAATTAGTTAAAGATGTGTGAATATAAGCTTTAGGCAACACCTGAAACTCAATAACACAAAATAAAAAAGGCCCGATTAATCGGGCCTTTTTTATTTTGTTTCAGTTTTAAATTTTCCGCAACGTTTACATTTATAAACCGTTACTAACCTGCCCTGTTTTACATCAAACTGCTTTTCTTTATCAATTTCCCATTTATGAAAATTTCGTTTACACAGCAAATTCCCCTGATGCTTTTCAGACGATTTTTTCTTTTTAAACTGTACGACATCACCCAAAATTACTACCTGAATTTTTTACTGAAAAACGAAATATTTCTAGCCTTTCATTTTTAATCTTTTATGCGATATTCAGCCGATCTGGCATGTGCAGTTAAACCCTCACCATGCGCCAACACCGAAGCGGTTTTAGCAAGTTTCGATGCGCCTTCTGCGGAACAGTCAATCAAGCTTGAACGCTTCTGAAAATCATACACACCAAGTGGTGATGAAAAACGTGCGGTGCGCGAAGTGGGTAAAACATGATTCGGGCCGGCACAGTAATCACCTAACGCTTCCGCTGTATAACGACCAATAAATATAGCACCTGCATGACGTATTTTTTTCGACCATTCACGGGCATCATCTATGGATAACTCCAAATGCTCCGGGGCAATATAATTTGCAATTTCAATGGCTTCATTTATATCCGCCACTTTAATTAACGCAGCACGATCATTTAATGACTTTTGAATAATTTCGGCGCGGGGCATTTCTTTAATTAATTTTTCTATGCTGGCTTTTACCTGTTCGATAAAATCAGCATCTGGGCACACCAGTATAGACTGTGCATCTTCATCGTGCTCGGCCTGAGAAAACAGGTCCATGGCAATCCAGTCCGCATCGGTTTTACCATCACAGACAACACAAATCTCTGACGGGCCGGCAATCATATCAATACCCGCAGCACCAAAAACCATACGTTTTGCAGTGGCCACAAAAATATTTCCCGGACCAACAATTTTATCCACTTTAGGAACTGTTTCAGTACCATAAGCTAATGCAGCTACCGCCTGTGCGCCACCAATGGCAAACACTCTGTCAACACCGGCAATGGCCGCCGCTGCAAAAACCAGATCATTGATTTCACCATCTGGAGTAGGCACCACCATAATCAATTCTGGTACACCGGCAACTTTTGCGGGAATAGCATTCATAATGACTGAAGAGGGATAGGCAGCTTTTCCACCGGGCACATATAAACCAGCCCGATCCATAGGGGTTACTTGCTGACCTAAAAGCGTTCCGTCATCTTCCGTGTAAGACCAGGATTCTATTTTCTGATGTTCCGCATAAGCGCGCACACGAGCGGCCGCTTTTTCTAATGCGGTACGTTGGTCCGCCGGAATTTTATTTAAAGATTCTTCTAACCGAGATTGGGGAATCTCCAGTTCAGACATGTTATTAATAGTCACGCGGTCAAATTTATTGGTATACTCGATCACCGCCGCATCGCCACGTTTTTTTACATCTTTTAAAATATTATTGACGGTATTAAAAACCGCATCGTCGGAAACCGACTCCCAGGCCAATGTTTTATCTAACTGTTGCCAGAAATCATTTTGCTTTGAATTAAGTTGTGAAATTTCAATCATCGTGACGCACTCATTTATTGACGGCCTGTTTCATCTGTTCAACCATTTGCTGAATGCGATCATGTTTTACTTTTAAAGACGCCTTGTTCACAATTAATCGCGAACTCACATCCGCAATGTGATCCATGGGTTTTAAACCATTGGCTTTTAAGGTGTTGCCCGTGTCTACCACATCAACAATTAAATCAGACAGGCCAACAATCGGCCCCAGTTCCATTGAGCCATAAAGCTTTATTACTTCAACCTGCTGACCCTGCTCAGCAAAATACTGGCGCGCTACATTTACAAACTTGGTTGCCACCCGTAAACGCCCCCCGTGGGGTTTATAATCTACCATCCCCGCGGTCATTAATTTACATTTTGCGATGTGTAAATCCAGCAACTCATACAATCCATCGCCGCCGTGTTCCATTAAAACATCCTTACCCGCAACACCAATATCCGCAGCACCGTATTGCACATAGGTAGGCACATCGGTGGCACGAATAATTACCAGCTTCACGTCATCCTGATTAGTATCCAAAATTAACTTACGGCTTTTTTCCGGGTCGTCTTTCGGCGTTATTCCCGCGGCTTCAAGCAGCGGTAAAGTTTCTTTAAATATTCTGCCTTTTGACAGGGCGATCGTTATGGTGTTATTACTCATGATTTTTTTCGTGGTTTACTATTTATTAAATTTAAAATTTTACGTTGTTTGTTAAGTACTTAATCTCCCCCAGCCCCTCTTTTTCTAAGAGGGGAGCCTAGTTGTTTCTCTTTTTCTAAGAGGGGAAGTCTAGCTACTTTCTTTTTCTACGAGAGCGGCTAGGTGTTTCTCTTTTTCTAATGCTTCCCCCTTAGTAAAACGGGAGTGCAAGTAATGTAGTGAAAGTTCAACATCACTATATTAATAAATCATGCTACTGAGGGGGATTTGCCTTAATCAGTAACGCTCACTACTCGGCAACGCGGCGAATATTCGCTCCGAGATATGAGAGCTTTTCTTCTATCAACTCATAACCTCGATCAATATGATAAATACGCAAAACTTCGGTTTCACCTTTGCCTACCAGGCCTGCCAAAATTAAGCTGGCAGATGCACGTAAGTCAGTTGCCATAATCGGTGCACCATTTAATTCATCCACACCGCGCACAATAGCGGTGTTTCCTTCCACTTCGATATTCGCCCCCATGCGCTGTAATTCCTGCACATGCATAAAGCGATTTTCAAAAATAGTCTCAACAATAGTACCGGTGCCTTCTGCCATTACATTTAATGCGGTGAACTGCGCCTGCATATCCGTCGGGAAAGCCGGATAAGGTGCGGTTCTTACACTCACCGCTTTGGGCCGTTTGCCCTGCATATCCAGCTCAATCCAGTCTTCACCCACTTCTATGCTGGCACCCGAATCACGTAATTTATCCAGTACCGCATCTAATAATGTGGGGTCAGTATCTTTCACTTTCACCTTGCCGCCGGTGATGGCCGCTGCGACTAAAAAGGTGCCGGTTTCAATTCTATCCGGTACCACTTTGTAGGTTGTACCCTGAAGGGATTCAACCCCTTCAATGGTCAGGGTGTCGGTGCCTGCACCGGAAATTTTTGCACCCATTTTATTTAAAAAGTTAACCAGGTCGGTGACTTCTGGTTCACGTGCGGCATTTTCCAGCACGGTAATACCATCTGCCAATACCGCCGCCATTAGTAAATTTTCGGTGCCGGTGACAGTAACCATATCCATCACAATCCGCGCGCCCTTCAGGCGATCGGCTTTGGCGATGATATAACCGTTTTTCACTTCAATGTCCGCCCCCATTTCCTGCATACCCTTTATATGGATATTCACCGGGCGCGAACCAATAGCACAACCGCCGGGCAGGGACACTTCCGCATAACCATATCGCGCCAGCAGCGGGCCGAGCACCAGTATGGAGGAGCGCATGGTGCGCACCAGGTCATAGGGTGCTACCTGGGTGGTAAGAGTGGATGCATCCACCTCAATACTCATGGTTTCATCCACCGTCACCGAGACACCCATGCTGCCAAGCAGGGCCATGGTGGTGGTTACATCATGCAGATGCGGTACGTTTTGCACAATCGACACACCTTCCGCCAACAGGGTCGCAGCCAAGATGGGCAACACAGCATTTTTTGCGCCGGAGATTCGCACTTCTCCGTTAAGGGTGACGCCACCCTGAATTAACAGCTTATTCATTCAATTTCTATTTAACCGGCTAAATTAATCATCGCAGTTAAGTGAATACACATTAACCATCTTCAGATGACAGGGGCAACTCCTGCAGAACCCCATAGGCTTCGGCAATTTTCATGAGTTGTTCAGGGGCGCTATGATACTTGATTTGCAGACCTTTTTGCGCGGCCTTTTTCATCCATTCGATCAAAAGTGCTAACGAAGCACTATTAAATCGACTAATTTGTGATAAATCCACATCGATTTGGTCATTTTCAGCGGAATCGAAGTCAATTTCAGGCTGATTCAGCAGTTGCCCCACTGAGTCGAAATTGAGTTCGCCGGTGAGCTTGACCTGATTTTGGGTTTGTTCGAGTTTGAGCATGGGTTAGTGAAGCCCGATAATTTTACGATTAACCAAAAAGGAAAACGCAAATGAACGCAAATGAATGCAAATTGCCGCGGATAAAAATGCATTCGCCTGCAAAATTAATGCGCTTTCGTAACTTAATACAAAAGGCTTTGATATGTAGTGCGCCGCAGGCGCACAAACGAAACATTTGCGTTCATTTACGTTCATTTGCGTTTTCTTTTTCTTTAAAACCATCAAACCTTATCCATCTTCCCTGCAGACTTTGCCAGCAGCTGCTCAATCAAACCATCCATGCCCACTTTGCGAATATCCGAGGCGAAGCTGTTACGGTAATTGGTGACCAGGCTGATACCATCTATTTTAATATCATACACTTTCCAGATATCGTCTTTGATGCGCAGGCTGTAGATAATAGGGATATCCGGACCAGTGCCCTGCTCTATTACAGTTTTAACTTTGGTGGTGCGCTTGCCTTCAGCCGGCGGGCGATAGGGTAAAAACCTGACTTCCTGCCCCGCATACTCAGTTAGCGACTTACTATAGGTTCGCACCAGCATGGTTTTAAAGGCTTCAACAAAGCGTTTTTGTTGATCCTCATTAGCTTTGCGCCAGTTTTTACCCAACGCCAGCTTGCTCATGGCGCGAAAATCCAGGTGCGGTAATATAATGTCATTAACCAGCTTGAATAACTCGTCTGGCTGGTTACTGTATTTATCTTTATTTTCATCCAGTGCACTCAGCACTTTTTCAGATGTCTGCTTAATCAACTCATCCGGCTGCGTATTGGCCGCAAAGCCAGGAGCACTTAGCGCAATTAACAGCAAACAGAACATTATCTTTTTCATACATAGATTTTTCATATCTTTTCTCTTCTCCAAATTTAGCCGGGGAGCCTCTAATTAAATATCGCTTATTCTTCCTGCGCCTTTGAGTATAAAAACTGCCCAATAACCTGCTCAAGCACTAGAGCCGACTGGGTAATATCAATCTCAGCACCGTCAGCCAAATGTTCTTCATCCCCACCGGGATCAAGCCCGATGTACTGTTCACCCAGCAAACCCGCAGTTAAGATACTCGCCGCAGTATCCACCGGAAACTGGTAGCGACCATCAATTTGCATGGTGACCACAGCGGTATATTCTTTATTATTATAACTAATTGCAGCAACCTTACCTACCCGCACACCGCCAGCACTCACCGGCGAGCGCTCTTTTAAGCCACCGATATTTTCAAATTGAGCGGATATTTCATAGCCCTCATCATCACCGCCGTAGCTGGCCAAATTGCTGACTTTTAACGACAACATCACCATTGCAACCACCGCCATCACCACAAAGGCACCGACTAATATTTCTATATTTCGAGTATTCATTAAAATATTCCTAAAAACCTTAAACGCTTTTTTTCGCAAAGGAGCACGAATTGACGCTAATAAAATCAAAATAATTAAACAATAAAAATTTACGTGTATTCTCTTTCACTTTCGGACAAACCGCTTTTCAGACATTAAACATCAGTGCTGTGAGTATGAAATCTAATCCCAGTACCGCTAGCGAACCATGCACCACCGTGCGTGTAGTCGCCTGCCCGAGCCCTTCCGAGGTCGGAATACAGTCATAACCTTCAAACACCGCGATCCACACTATGACAAAACCAAACACCAGGCTCTTGATCATGCCATTCATTAAATCGCTATAAAAATCTACATTCACCTGCATTTGTGACCAGAACACGCCTTCGTAAATTCCAAGCATTTCCGTGGCCACAAAAAAACCACCCAATATTGCAATAGCCATAAAAATACTGGTAAGCAGTGGCACCGCAATTACCCCCGCCAGAAACCGGGGGGCGATAATATATTGCAGCGGATTCACCGCCATCATTTCCATTCCGGATAACTGTTCGGTGCTTTTCATCAAACCGATTTCCGCAGTAAGAGCCGAGCCGGCACGCCCTGCAAATAAGAGCCCGGTGAACACCGGCCCCAGTTCCCGTAAAATACTTAATGAGACCATTAAGCTAATGGAATCTTCCGCGCCAAAATCCACCAGCACAATATATGCCTGCAATGCCAGCACCATGCCCACAAACAGACCCGCCACCAAAATTATCAGCAGGGTTTGTACCCCCACATAATATAACTGGCGCACCAGCAACACCGGGCGCCGCATAATATACGGCAGGCTTAACAGGATTTGCCATAAAAACAGGCTGCCCCGCCCCACCCGCTCAAAACGCTTCAGTGCTTTGCAGCCAATTGACTGTAACTTATCAGCAATATTCATTTGGCATCCTGCATTAAGTCTTCCATCAGGGGATCAGCCGTATAATGAAACGGTACCGGACCATCTGCCACACCACCTAAAAACTGTTGTACCCACGCGGAGTTGGAGTGTTTAAGTTCCATCGGTGTGCCGCTTTGTATGACCTTACCATCGGAAATTACATAGATAAAATCCGCAATACTGGAGGTTTCACCCACATCATGGGACACCACTACCGATGTCATACTCAGTGCATGATTCATGTCATGGATCAGCTTAACCAGCACCCCCATGGAAATCGGGTCCTGGCCAGTAAAGGGCTCATCAAACATAATCATCTGCGGATCAAGGGCTATGGCACGTGCCAGTGCCACTCGCCGGGCCATACCACCGGACAGTTCACCAGGCATTAAATCCCGCGCACCACGCAAACCTACAGCCTCCAGCTTGAGTAGCACCAGATGATGAATCGCCACTTCCGGTAATTTAGTATGCTCGCGCAGGGGAAAAGCTACATTATCGTAAACTGACAAATCCGTTAACAGGGCACCACTTTGAAACAACATCCCCATGGTGCGTCGACGCAAATCATAAAGTGCAGGCTGCGACAACTTATGCACGTTTTCGCCGTCCACATGCACCGTACCCGTATCGGGTTTAAGCTGCCCGCCGATGAGCTTTAACAGTGTGGTTTTACCCGTGCCACTGGGGCCCATAATGGCTGTAATCTTGCCGCGCTCTATATCCATGTCAATATTATCGAAAATTAACCGGCTGCCACGGGAAAAGCTTAAGCCCCGAATTTTGATTATGATATTTGTTGGATCGGTTGAAATAGCGTTAATCCCATTTAAAGTAAAAGCCCTACTATATACAAGTCAGTTTCGCTGGCAAGTTAAACTGTGCGGGTGAGCGCCTAACAAGTATCATTTTGCCGTAGAAAATAATGCGTGAAATTTATGACTGGCTCCACGCCTTTAAATTCACTTTTTATTACACCCTGACTATACCCTGGCTATCCTCGCAAATATTTTGATTATCAACGACTAAGCCATAACCGAGAAGCCAAATTAATTTTTAAGCTATTAAATTTAACACATCCGGACGCACCCGATAAACGCCTTTACTAACACGAAATAAATACTTCGTGCAACTCATGGTTTCGCACCCCAGCTCAATAGTGGCGGCGGGTGAAAAAATTTAATGTAATCTTTTTATATCAGAAAAAACTGCTTTAAATTATTATAAATTTTAGTTTATATCGTTGGTAACGTATTTAGAAGCCGCTGTCCATTAAATGGCTACACCTCATTTTTAATTTACAATTGTATTTATAAATACGTAGAAGTTTTTGGTGAAAACCCAATAAAAATGAGAGTTACGTCTACAATAATATAGGGATAAAAAAACACTGGTGTTAGCAATATGCGTTTGATTAGAACTCTTTCTATTTCATTTCTTATTTATTGCGCAATTCTACAACCTGGCGTCGCGAAACCGATAAAGCAACCCCGTGTAGGGGGTACAATTCAGTTGGACGCCGTTTATATTAATGATGACAAAGCAGAATTGGTTCCGGGCAGCGGAACTGAGGTTAGGCGTGCCCGGTTATTTGCAATAGGCCAGTATGAGACCTGGCAGTACAAACTACGTGCCGGTTTTGAAGAAGATGACTTAAGCCTTAAGGATGCCTATATGAAACATATCTCCACTGGCATTAAGCTTGGTTTATTCAAACCTTCTTTCAGTATTGATGAAGTGACAAGTTCAAAATATATTACTTTCATGGAACGGGCTTTTCCTAATGCATTTAAACCGGGTAGACGAATAGGCATCGGATATCATAAATATACTAACCAGCTGAATATTAATTTTGGCCTGTTTGGCCAGGGTTCAGACGAAGGCGATAGTGGTGATGAAGGTTTTGGAATTAATGCACGAATTACTCATCCTGTTATTTTTAATAGTCAAAATCTACTACACGTCGGTTTTGGTCTCACACTGGAAAATCCCGAAGACGATATAAATAATAGCATCTCTTTTAGCTCAAGACCTGAGTCACACATTACGGGTGATATTGTTGAGACTGGAACAATTACTAATACTAAAACTATTGTTAGATCAGGAATTGAAATTTCATCTGTTATACAGTCTGTGTCAATTCAGGCGGAAGCTATAAAGGTGGATTTATTTAAAAATGATAACTCTAAAGATCTGAGCTTCAGTGGATCATATGTATACGCTAGCTGGTTTTTAACCGGTGAACAACGGCCTTATAAGGCTGAACATGGTGCCTTTGGTCGAATTAAACCCATTGCAGCAGAGGGTGCATGGGAGTTAGCTTTGCGCTATAGTAAAATCAATCTTAATGATGATGTAATTATTGGGGCTAAGGCGACTAACATTACATTGGGTGTAAACTGGTACACTACAAAGAATACTCGATTTTCCATGAATTATATTGATATAACAACTGATGAAAATAATATTTATGGAAATCCTGAAATATTGCAGTTTAGGGCGCAGATTGATTTTTAGCTGAAAGGGTCTCAATGCTTATAAAACATAAAATTATTCTAGCGGCTGTACTGGTTATTTCAATTGCCATTGTTTCAGATATTTATAAAATCTATAGCAGCACTGAACTGGAAAAAATATTTAATGATGTAGTAGAGCTGGAAACACCGTCATTAACCTCTTTAATTGAAATTAAATCCAGTGCACGTCAGGCCTCTTTAAAAGCAATTGAGTATTCAATTAGAGGTACAAATAAAGATATCAATAAAACCCGGGAAGCAATTGAAAAACTTAGACTCCATTTATCTAAATATAAGAGCATTAAGGATAGTGCTGATGGTTCGCAAGTTGTTCGAATTAATGAGCTCAATATGCTCGTTGAGAATTTCATTCAAATTACTGAAAAGTATTTGATTATATCTGAAGGCCCTTCTTTAAGTCAGCTAGCAATCGATGAATCTGAACTACATAAAGCTAGAAAAAATCTCATTTCCATCACCAATTCTGTTAAAACTGCTGATACCAGGTTATTACTGGAAAAAATAAAAAGTGAAGCCAGGAAGGCATCTATTAAATCAATTGAATATTATCTGCGTGGAAAACAAAAGGATCATGATAAAGCCGTTCAGTCGATTACCGAGTTAAATAAGTTATTGACTAAAATGATTGAGTTAGTGGGGCGTAGTTCCATTACAGAAGTAGCTCTTTCAATAAGTACATACTCAAATGCGGCAACTAAATATCTTAAAGATATTTCACAGAGAAAATCGCCAGTAACCGAAATTTATTTACATGAAGAAGAGCTTAATAAATCGAGAAAAAAATTAATACATATGCTTTATGACTTAATTGAAGTTGAGAAAGAAGAGCTGCATACAGCTAATATACTGGCCAATGAATCAATTAATTCTTTGATAAATGTTACAACAACAGCTTCTATCTTGCTAATTCTGACTATTATAGCTCTTAACATGCTTGTGTATAAAGCGATAGCCACACCCATCTTCAATCTAATTGATGTAACTAAAAAAATTGGCGCTGGAAATCTGGATGCCCAGATTGACGTCACATCAAATGATGAAATAAAAGTACTGGCAGATGCCTTTAATACAATGGTTAATCAATTAAAGTTTTCACGAGCTGAGAGGGAGCAGGCACTTTCAAATTTACAGGAAAGGGAGCAGGACCTGGCAATCACCCTAAACAGTATTGGCGATGCAGTTATCGCTACAGATGCAAAGGGTAATGTTACACGGATGAATCCTGTAGCAGAAACGCTGACAGGCTGGTCACTGGATGAATCAATTGGTCTACCACTGAAGATTATTTTCCCTATCGTGAATGCATCAACTCGAGAGCCGATAGATAACCCTGTCGAAAGGGTTCTTTCTACTGGCGAAATCGTATATTTAAGTAATCACACAACATTAATAGCAAAGAATGGAACAGAATATCAAATTGCTGATTCTGCTGCACCTATTAGTAATGATAAAAATGAAATCCTTGGCATGGTGCTGGTTTTTAATGACGTTACTGAGCAATATAATTTACGTGAGCTGGCGGCAAGAAATAAGCGTGATATGCAGGCGATAATGGATAATTCACCATCTGCTATTTATGCAAAAAATATAGATGGGAAATACATTTTTATTAATCAGGAATGTGAAAAACTATTTTGTAAAACCCATAATGAAATTATTGGGAAAACTGATTATGATATTTTTAATAGTGAGTTAGCTGATCGGTTTTCACGTAACGATAGTATCGTAGTGAAAAATGGGCGTGCTTTGAAGTTAGAAGAAACTGCGTTACTGGATGATAAATCTCGGACCTATATAAGTGCAAAGTTTCCACTGCAAGATAAAAATGGTGATATCTATGCCGTATGCGGAATTTCAACAGATATAACTGAGTATAAAAATCAGGAGGAACAACTTCGTCGAAGCCAGAAAATGGATGCCTTAGGCCAACTTACTGGTGGCGTAGCACATGATTATAATAACATGCTGGGAATTATTCTAGGTTATTCTGATTTGTTAAATGATATGTTAAAAGATCAACCCGAGTTGAAAAAGTATGCCAGTGAAATACTTCATGCAGGAGAGCGTGGTGCTCAATTGACGAAGAAGTTGCTTTCCTTTGCCAGCAAAACAACAACCAAAGGCTCCCCATTAAATATAAACGCTTTACTGCAGGACATGCAGAATATACTTGAGAAAACGCTAACAGCAAGAATCACACTAACATTGGATCTTGTTAATGATGTATGGCCAGTTTATCTGGATAGCGGTGAACTGGAAGATGCTGTTGTTAACATGAGTATTAATGCTATGCATGCTATCCAGGGAAATGGCCGCATAACTATTCAAACCCGTAATGAATCACTTAACCAAAATGATGCTTCGCTATTAAGCCTGGAAAAGGGTGAGTACGTAATGTTGAGCATTACAGATACGGGGAATGGAATGGATAGCGAAACTGCGGAAAAAGTATTCGAACCTTTTTATTCCACAAAAGGTGAAGGCGGTACTGGCCTTGGTTTAAGCCAGGTGTATGGCTTTGTTGAGCGAAGTGATGGTGTAATTAAGGTATACACTGAACAGGGCGAAGGTACACAATTTATTATTTATTTTCCACGTTATTTTGAAAGTAGTGAGCAAACCAGTGATTTTACGGCAGATGAAAATATTGATTTAGATGGCGTCGGAAATATTCTAGTGGTAGATGATGAGCAAGCTCTGATAGATGTTACAACGAAAATTTTAACTTTACACGGTTATCAGGTTTTTTCTGCAAACAGTGCTAAAGCCGCCTTAAAAATTCTTGAGACTGAAGCGATAGATGTGTTGCTTACTGATGTGATCATGCCAGAAATGGACGGTTATGAATTAGCAGCAATTGTACAGAAAAAATATCCTGATATAAAAATTCAAATTGCCAGCGGTTTTAGTGATAATCGTCATGAAAACATACAGAATAGTCAACTGTATGAAAAATTAATGCATAAACCGTATAAGTCTGAAGCATTATTACTGAGAATTCGTGAGCTGTTAATGTAATTTTTGTTTATCAAACAGAGCCTGAAGACTGTGTATCTTGATTTTTTAAAGCAACCGCCTTTCTTTTGTTTACGAGATTTTTCTACTTTAGAATCCTGTTCGTTTTCTGGGAAAATACATTTACACTTAAAGCGGAATTTTAAACTACACTATTAGTATTAAGCAGGATTAATATTAAGTAGAATTAGTATTCTTAATAAATGGAATTTCGAAAACTAATTATATTCTAATAAACAACCACACCAAAACATAAAGTAAAATCATTAGAATATTCAACCAATGAAAATAGTAACCAATGAGATAAAAAATGCTTTATTCCCTCAAACTAACCTTATCTGTAACCTTAATTTTATTCATATATATTGCTGACACCAATACAGTTCATGCAAATATGGAAGTCGATGCACCTTTAGAAATAACCGGTGTAACTAAAGTATCTTCAGAAGATATATTTAAGTTATTCGAAAAACTTTCAGACCTGGTGATAATTGATGCACGCATTACCAGTGATCGTAAGCATGGATACATTGAGGGTTCAGTTAATTTACCGGATCTAGAAACAAATTGTAGAACCTTAGCAAAGTTGATTCCGACAAAAAAAACACCCGTTTTATTTTACTGCAATGGTGTCAAATGTGGGCGCAGTGTAAACTCATCAAAAACAGCTCTTAAATGCGGCTACTCAAATATTTACTGGTTTAGAGGAGGCTTTGAAGAATGGAAATCCAAAAACATGCCTTTTCTTAAACAATAAGTTAAGTTAGTAAAAATGAATCTTTCCAGTTTTTCAATCAGGACTATTCTAGGTTTGATTATAGTATTGATGGGGCTCCTGTCTTTTGCGCTCGCCCTTATCAGCGGATCGATCCATCGTGATTTAGTGTTTGAGAACCAGCGAGCTGCCATGAACGAAATGATAAGCGTCATGGTTCACAAACGCCTGAAAGAACTCAGCGATGACTCACAGGATTTAGGGCTTTCACTGCAAAGTTTACCCGCATTTAAACAAGCTATAGCTGATAACGATACAACAATTCTGCAAGAGATGCTTAATAATCAATTTCACCAATATTTTGTAACCGCAGGAATTATAAAACTTAAACAACTCATTCTTCTAGACACAGACTATTCCATGATTGTTGAAGCCACAGAGGGAGATATATTTTTATCTCTACTACAATCTTTCTGTCCACAATTATTTATTCAGGCCCAGGCTCGAACGGGCTCTGAACGCATGAAAACCCTGAGACACTTATGTCTTTTTAATAATCGGCCAATATACGCCGTTGTTGTACCTGTAGGTGGTTTAAGACTGAAAGGCTACATCATGGTTATTACTGACTTCGTACATAACATTAAAAATATTGAGTCGGATTTAAGCCTTCCCCTCTCCCTTCGCTTAGCAAACAATGAAATTGTTTTTCAATCACCTGACTGGACTTCAAATGAAAAAAAATCACTCATCTCAACTTATAATTTATCAACGCCGACGGGCACTCTATTAATTAGTGCCACAACATCTCAAAACATGGATCAGTTAACTAAAGCACTTAAAAATTCTCGATTTCAGGTTTTAATCATTACAGGAACCGCCACATTTTTTATTGTTTTGTTTAGTATATTCATTATCCGAAACACCATGTTAAATCCTTTAAACCTGCTTGTTAACAAGTTTAGAGTATTACATACAAATCAATCCAATATGGACGATCAACTTAAAGTGACAGGCACAAAAGAAATTCATGAAATTATTGGCGGCTTCAATGAAATGTCGTTAAAATTAAATCAGCTTTACAACTCTCTTGAACATATTGCTTATACCGATACATTAACCAAACTGCCCAATCGACTTCAATTTCAGGAATCACTCGAAAACTTTATTCAACTGCACGATAAAATAAATAAAACTTTTTCCTTGTTTTTAATTGATCTAAATCGTTTCAAGGAAGTTAATGATACTTTTGGACACCATACCGGTGACGAACTGCTTAAGGAGGTCAGCTTACGACTACATAACTGCCTTCGCGATGGCGATATCGTAACTCAACTTGATCAGAATTCTTTTTCTAAAATTGATAAAGACATGATAGCAAGATTAGGGGGAGATGAGTTTTCTGTCATCCTGACCAGCATACACACAGCTGAAGATGCGACATTAGTTGCAAAAAAACTAATTGAGGCTATGAAACCATCAATAAACATAGACGGAAATCAACTCAAAATTGGTTTAAGTATTGGCATTGCCATGTACCCCCAACATGGAGATAATATTCAAGCTTTACTCAATCACGCTGATATTGCCATGTACAATGCTAAAACCCAAAACACAGGATTTTCTATATATGAACCTGTTTAATCAGAGAGCCCGGTCAGGGATCAGACCTTTCTATGCCACACTCATTTTCATAAACAACGACAACCATCATAGAATGGAAAATCAAAGCACATTTACAGGTTTATTATTCGACGCCTTACCTACCCCCTATTGCCAGCACTAGCACATGTAGCTAGATTGAAATTCTTTGCTATAAGTGCAATACTAATAATTCCAATAGAATTATCTATCTCAGTTATTTAAAAGCCACACAACCATTATGCGAAATAAAATGAAAAAAATATTATTTATAATGCTAATCACAACATCAAACCCTGCATTTTCAAATCAGAAAATAATTGGAGAGTTTACTACGGTCAATGAAAGCGAATGCAATAGCGAAATACATTTCCAAGAAAATGGAAAGGGTGTTTTTCTTGAGTCCTGCCTTAGAAGGGATGGCACGTATAAAACTGACATACACAGAACCCAAGTTTCATGGCATTTAAAAAATGAAAAGATTATTGTGCAAATAAATGGCATTAATGAAACTTTTACTTATGATGATAAACTATCATGCGACCATTTTGGAAAAAATGGTAATGCTAATGGCCTGATTGGTTTTGACTTATTCTTTTGGAGAAAGCCGGTTAAATGCGAGTAAATTTTATTAAGGAAAATTTAAATTAAAAAACATTAGACCGCCCTCTATTTCAGGACAGCCAGCTAGAGCTCAACATGCTTCCTCAGTTAAACGCGCCTTAAAAATACCCGGTGCCGTTCTGTTTAATTTTATTCATACGCGTTTTTCATAACCTATGCCACTACTACCACTAAGACGGACACCCACCACATCAAAGATCCGAATTAAATCTCAGCCTTTATTTTATTACTGGCTTTTATCATGGACATTTCCAGAAGCGTTCCAAACATTATTTAGCGTACTTTCATAGTCTTCTTTTTTAATCTTTATGTTAAATCTTTATCTCATCAAAATTAAAAGAAGTATTTACTAGTAAAAATATGACATACCTGCATTATAGATTGTGAGCCACGGATTCATATTTATGCGTAATTTCATCCATATTAGTCAACAATTTATCAGCCGACAATTTTACCAATAATGGTATAAATTCACCTTCTTTCTGCTTTAGGCTTCTTTCCAGCATACCAAATTCCCGTTTAACTTTTTTAAGCTGATGATTAATATCATCAGTATTGTGCTTCGATTTCATTAGCTCAAAAAGCGCCCCCTTGAACTCATTGATAGCGATTGAGTAATTATCCGTGTATTCATTGCTGGTAAACTTCCATACTTGCATCATATACAGGCTGGACATACGTTGCGATAGCATACGTTGACGACCTGATATATTTACCAGTCGATGGAAATGGGTTTGGGATTCGTCCTCCAGCATAATCACGACACGTTGCGAGGCACGTAGGGTGTCTTCAGCTAACAGCCATAACTCTTCAGCATTTTCTCGTTTCACCCCTAAGGTGGCAATTTTTTTAAAGGGCTTCCAGAGTTTTTCCACACGCATTAATTGCTGATTTATTTTGCCTTCTGGTCGAAATGATTTCAGTTCGCTTAGTTGCTCGTCAAATAATTTAATAGATTTTTTTAATTGTTCACGGCTTTTCTGGGTTTTGATATCCAGACCTATCTGACAATAAGTTGCTACAATTCTCTGGGTAAGCATGCGCTGACGACCGGCTTTGTTGATCGCCGATGGCATACTGCTAATTTCAGCCGAAGCAATGTCAGTAAGCAGCAAACAAAACGAAAATAGAAATAAATAAACAGATGTTTTAAGTGTTTTTTTCATGATAACAAACCTTGTCTTATATGAGAAAAATTACAAATATATATTAATAAACATTTAGTTATTATCATTTATTAGTGCAAGCGATAAAATTTCGCAGGCATAATTGATGCCCTCGCATCAAGGTGATATGTACAAGTGGTGAGCTATATACAGACCCAGGTTACGGAGCATTATATATTAGATAAACAATTGAAATATGTTAATGAATTGATATTTGTCAAGCCAGGTAATATTATTATTTATGACATAGTAAGCATTAAATACAAAAGAGCACAGACAATCGAAAAATTAGACGTGATTCAATTTGAAAATTTTAACCGAATTTTAACCGAATTTTAACCAGACACCCATCCTTAAATTTTAACCAGACACCCATTTTAAATTTCCCATTTTAAATTTATTAACTAAACAGCTATCACCAGACAAAAATCAATAGTTAGCACTAAAAAACATTGCCTCGTAATGCTTAAGTACCGAGGCAATGCATGACTTCTTTGTAAAGTGCTGTATGCTTTAGATAAGTCCGAGATGGCTAAAGTATTGAGTTGTCAAAGCTCCCCAGGTCGTGTTGCTGGTTTGATCGACATTACCATCACCATCAATATCGACATCCAGTTGCACATCGGTTTCACTCAGTGCAGTCAGCTTTACGCTGCCAGTCTTTAACGTGACGGTGTAACTGCCCTCATAATAAAATTTATCACCCACTAAAAACGGCGGATTGATGGCAATGAGTTCTTGCTGTGTTTCTATGGAATAATCACCCAGCGTCTCATCACTCATTTCGCCTCCCACGATGAGACTTTCAGTTAGGGTATTCTCATCCTTAGTCTCTACATAGCTCAATCCGGTCATGGCGATGACCTCATCATTAATAATGGACTGGTAGCTGCTGACGAACAAATCCTGGGTCACGATAATGCCATCGGTAGTATCTGTCTTCCATGTATAGGAACCCAACGACTGGGTTGTATCCCCAAACAAGGTTCCGGACAGATTGTAAGTGAAGGTGATATCAGAATGATGCTCATCCGTGGTATCGCTCGATACCAACTGGTTAATATCAAATCCGGTACTGCCGTTGGTGAATGCAACGTCGTCTTCGCAATTATTATTGCTCACCAGCCAGCTATCGCCAGATGAAAGCGCAGTGTCGGCATCACTGTCAGTGAACGTCCAGGTATAATCACCACCGACTTCGCATACTTCGGTTCCTGAATTTCCAAGGCTCTGCAATTGTGCGTTAATTACTGTGAAGCCCGCGTTGAGTAGATTGACGGCGCCAGTTAAGATCGCGCCATTAGCCGCCCCTTTTGCGTTCAGCAAACCGATGAGCGCAATCAGGCCTCCATTACTGTCATTGAGTTTCAGTAAACCAGAGTCTGACGGGGGGTTATTACCCCCCGGATTGCTTTTGGGGTCAATACCCCCGCCCCCGCCACCACAGGCTGTGAGTACTAAGGTGGTCATGCAGATGGCTATTCCTGATCTTAAGTGTTTCATGGATCATATCCTTTTTTGTTAAGTAGGTTATTCGACACACATCGTGTGGCTAGGTCACGAGACTTAACTTAAGAGACGATCCATCCAGAAAAAGGGTTACACATTTTTGTAAATTATTATTTATTTTATAAAACAGTCTGTTGCGGTACCTTCATTCGACATAACAATTTTATCTTTTGCGGATCATTGTGGTCATACGCATGCAGTATCACTACGGGTTGTAACGCGGATGACTGTAACCCAATCAGCTGATCAATCGTCTCTTATTCAGAACTGTGGTTTGTTGTAGCGGTGTTGATGTGGCGGTTTTGATTCATAAGCCCCTGTAGTAAAGTTGGCGCTGTAAAGTAACTCAGGGAAAACACAGGGAACAATGACCGATAAAAAGACACAGCAAAAACTGGAATCGCTCTACCGCGACTATAAGGACGACGTCTTCAACTATCTGTACCGCATAACCAGTGATTACGATCTCGCGATGGATATCACCCAGATTGCATTTACAAAGGCATTTCAGGACCCAAAACTAATGGATGTCAGGCACATCAAGGCCTATCTCCTGACCATCGGGAGAAATGCCCTCTATGATGAATGGAAACGCAAAAAGGAAGTCAGACTGTCCCCGGATGAGTCCGCCTCCCATGAGCCTGTGGATGATCCCCTTGACCGACCTTTGCAGCAGGTTGCACAGGAAGATATGCAGAATAATGTAGAGTCGGCCATTACATTAATGCCGCCACGCTTACGCGAGCTAATGATTCTGCGCTACACCGAGGATCTGTCGATCAAGGAAATTGCGCAGATCACGCACCGAACCGAGTCGGATGTAAAGGTCAGCCTGCATCGGGGGCGGATTCGATTTGAACGTGATTTTGAAAACCAGATGTATTCCAGGGTGGCAAAGTCCCGCGACCTTTGTGATGAGCTGAATAGATTACTAGCCCCCTATGAAGACAGGGAGTTGCCGGCGGAGACGTTAAAAATCGTCGATAAACACCTGGCGTCCTGTGATATTTGTGAACAGGACAAACAGGCAATGAAACGTCAACGCGAACTCTTCGCTACCCTGCCTCTGATCCCCGCGCCCCTGGCACTGGATGAACGCATGGCAGAGATGTTTCAGCCTGATATGTCGGGGTTGCCCGCAGATCAGGCCCCGCCGATAGCCAGTGAACCTGGAATTAGCACTGTGACAGCAGTCCAGGCGTCGGCTGCAAAATGGCTGGCCGGTGTTGCTGCCGTCGCGATTCTGGGGGGTGCTGCAACTATATTACTCAAAGACAACAAACAGGATGAGCAGACCTTACTAACCCCTGCCTCGCCCCCCACGCAACAGGTGCAACAGGGACAACCAGGAAAGGTCACGTTGATGGCCACGAGTGCAAAGGGTGCTCAATTGAGTGGTAAAGACATAACCTGGAAAGTCTATCAGGTGAATGGACAGAGCCGGCGGCTGGTCAAAACAACAAACCAGGCATCACCAACCCTCGAGCTGCCAGCGGGTGAGTATCGGTTGGTCGTAAATCAGGGACCTTATGTAAAGCAGGAGGCGGACCTGACGATCACAGAAAACGATACCCATCACCAGTCCATCGTACTCGAAAGCGGTCGCATCAATCTATCAGCCCAATCTGTCGACGATGCGCAGGTCATCAATAAGGCGCTAATAAATAAGACCCAGTGGAATATATATTCAAATTCCGCTGGTGCTTCGCAGCCGCCGTCACAAAAGCATATCACCCGACAGCATGGAAAATCGCTGTCATTAGCACTGCCACCCGGGCCTTATACGGTCGTCGCCAAACTCGAAAATGCAGAGATCAGCCGAGAGTTCGAGGTGACCGCGGATCAGTTGCTCGAAATAGCGGATTTCTCATTTGCTGCCGGCAAACTGGTTCTGGCGGCGCGACGCACAACTAAAGGCCCGGTTATTAACGGCGTGCAGTGGCGCATCTATCAGCTGGATGAGAATAATAAGGAACGAATTATCGAAACCCGGCATGGCAACAGGGTGAGTTTTATATTGCCTGCGGGTGCCTATCACGCCCAGGCCCGCTATAAAAATAGCGTCATCGATACGCAGGTGACTGTGGAGCCGGGCAAGACCCTGCTGCGCGAAAACATCCTTCTGAGCTCGGGTACGCTGCAACTCTCATCCCGCTTAAGCCCGGATAGCCCGATACAGAAAGGTGTTCGGTGGCAGGTTTACACCTCAAAAGGAGCGGAAGGGAAAAAAATTGTAGTGAGTAAGCATGGTGATACCGTCACTTTTGATCTGCCGCAGGGGCAGTATCACATTATCGCCAGCTATAAGAAGGCGCAGGCCAGCACCGAGGTAGAGATTGTGGCCGGCAAGCAGGCCAGGGTTGATGATCTTATTCTGGATGCCGGTGTGGTTACCCTGCAGTCACGGTTAAGCCCCGACAGTCCGATTCAGAAGGGTGTTCGATGGTCGGTCTACGCCCTTAAGGCCGACGGAAACAAAAACATCATCGCCAGTCAGCATGGCGATACGGTCAGCTTCACCCTGCCAACCGGCAGATACCAGATTAGGGCAAGTTACGCAAAGGCCAGTACACACACAGAAGTAACCGTCCTGGCCGGCAAGGAAATAAAGGCCGATGACCTGATACTGGATGCCGGCGTGGTTACCCTGCGGTCGCGGTTAAGCACCGACAGCCAGATTCAGAAGGGTGTTCGATGGTCGGTCTACAGCATAAAGGCTGATGGAAACAAAGACATCATCGCCAGTCAACATGGCGCTACGGTCAGCTTCACCCTGCCGACCGGCAAATACCAGGTTCAGGCGAGTTATGGAAAGGCTAAGGCAAAAACTGAGGTTGAGGTGGTAGCCGGCAAATCGCTCGAGGCTGATGAAGTTCTGTTGAATGCAGGTAGGCTGATCCTGAGTTCGAACCTTGAGTCAGGCAGCCTGAAATGGCAGGTGTACCAGACGCAAAAAGATGGCAAGCGGAAACTAATCATCAGTAAATTTGGCGAAGGAGCAGACGTTGTCCTTCCGGTGGGTGTCTACAGGGTTTCTGCGGAACAGGGCAAGGAGATGTCAAGTAAAGAGGTAGGCATTGTTGCCGGCAAGTTACATCGCCAACGTTTCGATATGAAAAAGTAGATTATGGTGTAGCAAGTTCGGCAAACACCAGAGGTGGGGTTGTGTCGAAATATTTCGGCGTGTCTGGCGTTTAATTAAAGAAGTCGAGTGCTGCTTGTTGCATTGCCACACTCTTGTCATGTCGACTACCAGGTTGCGACGGCATGTCGACTTTTATTGGATGTGATGGACGCTCCCAAGAATTCGGCGTCACAATGCGCCAAACTGGTATGTGTACTCAGTTGCATCTACAGGAGAATCCATCATGAACAATAATAGCCTTATT